>AR_comb_assmDRAFT_10001295_pt1 | contig 16376 bp, 14 predicted proteins | sample ArasoioldDNA_FD_10543 | JGI IMG/M metagenome (IMG submission 10543) | reverse complement strand
GTTACAATTGTATCATCCACTTTTTTTGTTCCCGCATGGAAAACAATTGTATCATCATTCAATTTCAAATTTTGAAATCCACTAATTTTCAAATTTTTCTTGTAGTCGCCGGGATAACCACCGCTCACAGCAACGACCGCTGCGCAAGATCGTTTATCAAATTCAATTTTTACTTCGCTTAATTTGCCTTCATGTGTTGCGATGAATAATTCAACAAGATCATTTTTCAATCGCGGCATCACCACTTCAGTTTCAGGATCACCCATGCGACAATTGTATTCAATTACAAACGGCTCTCCATTCACATTGATCAAACCAAAAAATATAAATCCTTTATAAATGATTTTTTCTTCAGCCAATCCTTTTATTGTTGGTTGAATAATCAGTTGTTCAACTTTATTCATGAACACATCATCAACAAAAGGCACGGGACTTACACAGCCCATTCCGCCTGTGTTTAAGCCTGTATCACCTTCACCGATTCTTTTATAATCTTTTGCATGACCAATGATCTTATAATCTTTCCCATCGGTTAAAACGAATACACTTGCTTCAATGCCCTGCAAAAATTCTTCTATCACAACTTTCGCACTTGCTTCACCGAATTGTTTGTTGATGATCATTTCTTCAAACACACTCAATGCTTCGTCATGCGTATTGCTGATCACTACTCCTTTTCCTGCTGCAAGTCCATCGGCTTTTAAAACAACCGGGAGTGAATGTTCAGCTATATATTTTTTCCCTTCTTCAAAATTTTGTTGCGTGAATTCAGCATAACTCGCAGTTGGAATATTATGACGTTGCATAAATTTTTTTGAGAAAGCTTTGCTTCCTTCAAGCTGCGCGCCATTTGCGGAAGGACCAATTAACAGCCCCCTCCAACCTCCCCCTGTAGGGGAGGCTTCATTGAAATAATCGTAAATTCCTTTTACCAATGGCTCTTCAGGACCAACAACAATTATTTCAATCTTATTATCCGAACAAAATTTTTTGATTGCTTCAAAATCAGTTGCGCTCATGTTCACATTATTACCGCACTGCAAAGTTCCGGCATTGCCGGGAGCAATAAATAATTGCGTACAATGTTTGCTTTGCGATATCTTCCATGCAAGTGCATGTTCGCGACCTCCTGAACCAAGCAAAAGAATGTTCATAGTTTCTGTATAAGATTTATAAAAGTTGAGCGAAAGTAAAGCAGTATTTAGAAATTGGAATTTTGTATTTGGAATTTCTCTATTTTGAGGTTTCAATTCTTCCTTCTTCAAATTTAAAATTGCCATATGAGCCAAACTCTTGAAAGAAAAGGTCATCCGCGTGGACTGTATGTTCTTTTTTTTACTGAAATGTGGGAACGTTTTGGTTATTACCTGATGATTGGAATTTTTTTATTGTATCTCACCGATACAGTTGGTCATGGTGGCAGAGGTTTGGATACTGCGGCTGCTGTAAGCATTGTTGGCACTTACGTTGCGTTAATATATTTAACACCATTCATTGGCGGATTAGTTGCTGACAGGTATCTCGGTTATACCAAGTCAATTTTTTTAGGTGCCACTTTACTGGCGCTTGGTTATTTTTTAATTGCATTAAATGGAAGCGATGCGGTGATGTATACAGGTTTATTTTCAGCGATTGTAGGCAATGGATTTTTCAAACCAAACATCAGCACATTATTGGGTAATATTTATAATCGGCCGGATTTGAAACCCAAAAAAGATATTGCTTATAACATCTTTTATATGGGCATCAACATCGGCGCCTTTGTGTGCAATTTTGTTGCAGCATATATGAGAAATAATATAAGCTGGGGTGCAGCATTTGCTACCGCCGGTGTTGGAATGATATTAAGTATGATCTGGCTTGCTTTTGGTTTGAAACATGTAAAACATGCTGATGTAATTAAGCCTGCTCAAAAAGATGACATGCCCATTTCACAAATCGCGGCAAAAGTTTTTTTACCTGCAATAATTGCCGGTGCGATTGGCTGGTTTATTCCAGGAAACATTTTGGGTTCTGACTCAAATGATGCTTTCATCTGCGCTTGCATTCCTGTTATTATTTTTTATTTCAGTTTGATGTATCGTGCAAAAGGTTTTGAAAGAAAACGCATTAGTACTCTGCTGATCCTATTTGGGGTATCAATTATTTTTTGGAATATCTACAATCAAAATGCTACCGCGTTAACGATCTGGGCGCAAACATATACAGACCGAGAGGCGCCGAAAGCAATTCAACCTGCATTGAAACCGTTTGGATTTTTGGAAACTGTCAATACAAACCCAACAGATGTTCCTGTTGTTGATAGCCAGTTCAGGGCTCAAACAGACGCGCATGGAAAAGTATTAACAAAGCAAGGAACAAATTTGTATTTTCAGAATTTGCAAAAAGAAAAATATCCTGCCCCCGGACAAGATTTGAAATTGTTCTCAACAGAAATTTATCAATCGGTCAATCCATTCTGGATAATTGTTTTAACACCTGTCATCGTCGCTTTTTTTGGTTGGATGAAAGCGAGAAACAGGGAACTTTCAACACCAGGCAAATTTGCGTGGGGAACTTTAATTGCGGGTTTATCATCTGTTGTGATGGTGGCTGCATGTTTATCAACCAACATTTATCACGATAAAGTTTCAAGCTGGTGGCTCATCAGCAGTTACGGTGTGTTTACTGTAAGTGAATTATTCGTTAGTCCTGTAGGTTTATCGCTCACATCAAAAGTTGCACCGCGAAGATTTACTGCATTAATGATGGGAGGATGGTTTATCACAACATCTTTAGGCGGAAAAATTTCAGGTATTCTTGCGGGTTTCTGGGATAAGTTTGATGATAAAGCTGTGTTCTTTGCAATAAGCGCAGTTGCTGCAATTGTTGCATGTTTCTTAGTGTTGCCGTTAACCAATCGCTTGAACAAGATTGTGGTTGAAGCCGCAGCATCGGATGATTAAAAATTTTGTTTCCTGTACATAAAAAGAAGCGATGCTGTTTGGTGTCGCTTTTTATTTTTTATACAAAAAAATTATGAGTACGAACTTTGTATTATGCTATTGCTGAAGAAAAATCAGAATGTACAAGAGTGCGACGCAAGGGAAGATCAATAGTACCACTACAGTTCGGTACACAAAAAAAATATTTTACTTTTTTATTGCAGAAGTTATTCTGCATGCTCAGAAGAATCAGCTTTCAAAGGCTGTTTCTCAATTTGAAATGCTTTGCCTGAAGAGGGACCATCTACAACCCGTACATGATGAGCATCACCTTTCCAAAGCATCATCAACAATGCAAAACAAAACATAACTACAAATGAGACAAAAAGAGTGAGAGTGTATTTCTTGCTGCTGTTTTCATCAAATTGTTGACGTGCCATAGTTGTAGTTTTAAGCGATGCTAAAATAAATATTAATTCCAAAGAAAAAATAAAACTTAATAAGCTTTATTATAAAGTTGCATATCGCATCATTTGAAGAATAAGATCAGGATCGGGGCAATTGCGCAAATATTTTTCTTTTTCACTCAACTTGCATACGCCCGGGTAATCTCCTTTTTTGAATTCCATATCAGCAATCACCTGGAAATGCAAATGCGGTGGCCATTGTCCGTTTTCGTGCGGCGAACCAAAATGGGCAAACTCCTGTCCGTGATTAATATATACTCCTTCCTTCAACACACCGATATCTTTCAAAGAAACATGCCCGTATAATGTATAAAATGCAATGCCATCAAGTTGGTGTAATAAAATTATAGTTGCACCATAATCGCCAAAATTATTATTGAAAGCAAAACTGTGCACCATGCCACCCATCGGTGCGAATACAGGTGTGCCGTCATTTCCCCAAATATCAATACCGAGATGCAAACGGCGTGGCTCTTCTTCATTGCTTCCGAAATGTGTACTGCGACTATAAACAATGCGGTTCTCATTATAACCACCTATCCCATATTTTGCATCTGCTTTTTGCAATTGTTTGCTTATGTAAGAAGAAAATTTTACAGTATCGCTGAATATATCTTCTGTAAGCGTTTTGTTGTTTGAAGTGAAATCAAACTTTAAAAGTTTTTCATGCTGAGCATCAAAAGGAACAACCTGATGAAAGGTTGACTGATATTTTCTCAACAAATTTCCAATCATTTTGAATATTTTTCTTTGATTACATCTTCTTCTAAAGGAATAACGATTATGTTTTCTTGTTGTTTTTTCTTCATCTTGAAATACCAGTAAAGCGGAATGCCAATTGCAGTGAGCGCTAAACCAAAAACAGAATTGATGATGTGAGTTTTTCCTGTAAAATAATTATTAATATCATTATACAGCATTACCACCAAATAGAATGCATTCAACAAAAGCACTATTACAGGCACAACAGGATAGCCCCATACTTTGTAGGGACGAGGTGTATCAGGCATCTTTCTTCTTAAAATAAAAAGACCATATACCAGCATAAGATTGAAAACAAAAACAATAAAAATATACATGTCTGCAAGAATATAAAAAGAACCGCTGAATACCATAAAGCTCATCCATATTAAATGCAGCATCAGCGCATTGGAAGGTGTTTTATATTTCGGATGAATTTTACCTGCCCATGAAAAGAAATTTTTTTCCTGCGCCATTGCATATGTTATTCGCGGTGAACTTAATATAGTGCAATTGGTTGGCCCGAGAACAGAGAGACAAATAAGAAACGCAATGATACCGCCGCCAACAAAGCCAAACACATTTCGTGCAGCATCCGCAGCAACCAATGCAGATGAAGCCATAGATTGAACAGGAAGAATGTACATTATTGCCGCAGTAATAGCGATGTAAATTGCTATGCAAACAGCAAGCCCCGCGATTAAACTTCGCGGCAAAGTCTTTCCGGGGTTGCGAACTTCGCCTGCCATATAAACGATCATATAACCGCCGTCATATGCTTGCAACGCGCCGTTGCATGCGGCAACTAATGCGAGCATCATAGCAAAGCCAGCCGGTTTGATTGAAGGCGCATCTGTTGTAAAATTTTCAAATGAACCCTTCCCCCAAAAAAATAAACCTCCAACAAGTAAAACAATCGCGAGCACCTTTGCAACTGTAAAAACAACTTGTATTCCTCCACTCAATTTTGTACTCCTGTAGCTGATAAATGTGAAAACGATAAGAACAAAAAGTGTAAGCATTTTTGTTCCAAAATCTTCAAGCGGAAGAATATCACCAATCATCGGGATATGCAATGCAATGGCATGTTCTGTCCCAGGTGAGAATGAAGGCAGTTTAAAAAAATATTGTGCGTACTGCGAGAAAATAAAAGTAATACCGGCCGCACCTGCAGTGTTTATCACCGCAAAGTTCGACCACCCGTATAAGTATGCCCAGAAATTCCCATACATGTGTTGCATAAAAATGTATTGTCCTCCCGTTGCGGGGATCATCGCCCCGATTTCCGCGAGTACCATTATGCTAAACAGAGTAAATATGCCGGCCATTGCCCACGCCAGTAGTATCAATAAAGGAGAGCCGAGTAATCCTGCCATTTCAGCCGGACGCATAAAAATGCCTGAACCTATTATGCTGCCAATAACAATAGAAATTGCTGTGGATAAGCCAATGGTGCGCCGGAAGTGTTGAGTGTCGGGCATAAAAAAGTTTAAGGGAATGATTTATTTGGGTACATATATGAAGATAATATTTTTTTGGTGACGAGCTGCAGTAGTACTATGATACATCGTTGCGTCGCACTACGTTCATCGTTCGGTTCGATGTTCATCATCGCTTAGCGAATAATCTATCCGCCATTATTACTCACCTCTCACCATTCGCTTCATAAACTCTGCGATCAGAGAATGAAAGTGATGCGTGCCTTGTTCCCGTTTCACAGAATATCTTCCGTGTTTATAAAAACGGGAACGAATTCCTTTCTGCACATTCTCCACTACTTCTTCATCTTCAAGTTCTACAGTATCGAGACCGCTGCCCGCGCCTAAATTCAATTTGCTTTCATCACTTACATAAGTAAGAAAAGAGATTCTTGTTTCATTAACACTTTGAGGTTGTACAATATTTAATGATAATCCCCACGGATAAAAATTGAACATCATGTTCGGGAAAACCCAGAAATAATATGCCGCTACTTCTTTTTCAAAATCAGGTGATGAGGAAGGAAGGTCAAAACAAACATCACCTTTTTTGCCGATGCCTAACTGTAGATTTGAATAGCGGAAAATTTCAGTTGTGTATTCGCCGAAGTCAAGTACCTGGTTCAAACCTGCATGCACAAAAGGAATATGAAAACCTTCCAAATAATTCTCGCAATACAATGCCCAGTTTGCTTTTACAAAATAATCTTTTGAAAGATCAGCTCGATATTGAAGTTTATCAACCGGAAACCATTCTATGCGTTGCATCATTTCGCCAAAAAATTCTTGTGCATGAAAAGTGGGATTTAATGTCGTGAACAACAATTTGCCCCATTGGAAAACAGGCAGATTATGAAGATTATCTGCCGATGTTGGAAAATCTTCCACCTCTTTAAACTCGGGCATGGAAATAAATTTTCCGTCAAGCGCAAACAAACGACCATGATATTTACAGCGCAATTGGTTCAATTTGCATGGTTCGTACACGACAAGGTTACCACGATGGGTGCATACGTTACTCATGCAATGCAGTTGTTCCTGCTTATCTCGTGTTAATAACAATGGCTCATTTAAATAATTTTCAAGCAAGATAAAAGGATAGGTGCTACCGGAATCTTTCACTTTATCAGCATCCCCAATAAATTGCCACGAAGGAGCAAAAATTTTTTCCTTTGATGATTGAAAAGATGCTTCAGTTAAATAAAAAGATGTATCAATAGTTTTTGCTTTTGCAATTTCGGGATGCACAAAAAATTCGCGCATAAGCAGTTGTTGTTGGTACTAAAGATAACGGAAGATTTTTATTGAGCGGAGTTAATAGTACATCTCATGCAATAGGCATCAAGAGTAAGATTTATTAATCGTACAATCACTATACAAGAAAAATCAGGGAAATTGTTGATAGAATCAGCAGATAAATAATAATAGGGTAGGGTTGAAAACGGTGATAAAAATTTGTCGGAAAAAAACAGGTGCCGCACAACCTCCGTTTTGCGCAGGCACCTTACAGAAGGGAAACCTACTGCTTTGATAAGATCATCTGCTGTTTGATAAGATCATCAAATCATTAGCCTCAACTTCTGTTATATATCTTTTTTTGCCTTCTTTATCGGTATAGTTGCGGTTAATCAGCTTCCCTTCAATCAATACTTCCTGGCCTTTGATAAAATATTTTTCAACTATTTCGGCAGTCTTCCCCCAGGCAATTACATTGTGCCACTGTGTCTCTGTTACTTTTTCGCCTTTGGCATTTTTATATGTTTCGTGTGTGGCTACACTTAAACGTGCCAGTTTACTTCCGCTTTCTAATGTTTTTATTTCCGGTGCATTTCCCAAATTACCGATCAACTGTACTTTGTTTTTTAACGTGTTCATGTTTGTAAAATTTAAATGATTATCTGTTACTTTATTGATTCATTACTGAAACAAATTTGCATACACAATCAAACGATAGTCGGTTTTTATTCGTTTACTTACGGATATAAGCGTTTTTAAACGTTTAAAAACGGATAATTTTTACTACCTTAAGGGCATGGAAACCGCAACCCGTCAATGTTTTGAATGCGGCAAACCCTTAAAGGGCCGCATTGATAAAAAATTTTGTGATGATTATTGCCGCAATGCTTTCAACAACAAATCAAAAATTGAAGAAAGTGCCTATGTACGAAAAATCAACCAGGTTTTAAAAAGAAACAGGCGCGTTTTAGAAGAGCTGCTCGGTAATGAAGGAATGATAAAACACTCAAAGGTCAGTTTCATAAACAAAGGATTCCAATTCCAATTTCACACTCATCAATACACAAACAAAAAAGGAAACATTTATTATTTCTGTTATGAATATGGTTTTCTTCCGCTTGAAGGAGATGTATATTTGATCGTGAAGAAAAAAGACCTTGCAAAAGTTTAAATCAACCGTTGAAGAAGAATAATTCTTTTGTTGAATTCTCATGAAACTTGTGGTTTATAAGACACCGGGTTTTTTCTGCATTTAAAATGCCTGTTATTTGATTATCAGAAACATCCTAAAATTGTAGTGAAACAAATACTAGTGCTGAAGAAAATTCTAAGCGTTGAAAAGTGCGACGCAAGGAAGTTGATAGCAGTAATGCAGTTGGGTCAATAAAAATTCTTATAAAAAATTTTATGTTACAGGCAGTAGTGGTTGTGGCATCGCCTGTTGTCCGAAGGACTCCTTTGGAACGTCGCATTACGTTCATCGTTCAATGCATATATGAACAATGGCTAAACGGATTTTTGCGGCGCAACTTTTCCAAAAAAATTTTCAAGATCATTGAACATGTTTTTGAAAAAAGGAAAGATATCTCCGAGAATATCTACCACTTTAGGTCCCCATGGTTCAATTACAGCATAAGTTACCGAGGTTCGAATAGCAATATCTTTGATAAGCCCCATGCGGGTGCCGTAAAATAAAATGATGCTGTAAACCATCATATACAATGCAATGTACAATACAATACCGGCAAGCCTGTTGAGCCATCCAAGCATAGCGAGTTCAATGCTCTTCTGCAATATGTTTGCAATCCAGCGGACAAGAATTATTACAATGATCATTACCGCTGCAAAAGAAATAAACGGCAGCCAGTCTTTACTAATATTAGTGCTGCTGCTCAACCAACCTGTGACTATCACAGATAATTTTATTGCTGCTGCAAGACCAATAAGAATTGCAAGAAAAGAAAAAATGGCAACGATAAAACCACGGCTATAACCTTTCCACAAAGCCATAACAAGTAATATTACAGTGATAATATCAATAACCATGATGAATGATTTCGGTGCATAAAATCAAAGACCGAAATATGGAAACGAATAAGTACAACAAAAATTTTATTGCTTCTTGAATTTAGGATTTGATTTTATACTTCCCGTTATTTACTTAAAAGTTCTTTAACTGCAGAAGAAATTGTTTTTCCATCAGCCTTGCCTGCGAGTTGTTTTGTTGCAACACCCATCACTTTTCCCATATCAGCCGGTGACGAAGCACCAACTTCAGTGATAATTTTTTGCAGAGCATCTTTCAATTCTTCCTCGTTCATTTGTTTGGGAAGAAATTTTTCTATCAACGTAATTTCTTCCTGCTCTTTTTGTGCAAGATCAGAACGGCTTTGCTGCTGATAAATTTCAAGCGCATCTTTACGCTGCTTCACCATCTTCTGTAACATTTTTGTTTCTGTTTCAGAACTAAGCTGGCCGCCTGCACCCGGCTCCGTTTTTGCTTTTATGATTTCGGCTTTTATTGCACGCAAGCCACGTAATGCAGCTTCGTTTTTTGATTTCATGGCGTCTTTCATTTGCGCCATTACTTTTTCTTCTAAGCTCATATAAAAAGTTTATGGTTTGTAGTTTATAGTTTGTAGTCAGGATTTTGCCTCATTACTAATTCCCAATTCCTAATTCCTTGAAACTTATTCCTTGAAACTTGGTGCTTGTTACTTATTTTCTTTCAGTTGCTGTTCTTTGAATTTGTTATAAAAATCTTTTGCAAAATTTTTCATGTCATTTACCAATTCATGCTGATGCGTTGCGCGATGATAAGTATCAGCCATCGACATGATTGTTTGGTAAAAAAAATCTGCCATTTCATCCACCATCATATCTTTTGTCCAGAGATCAATTCGCAAAGCACTTTTATCAGCACCATCCCAAAAAGCTATCATCATTGCTTTTGCACGCTGCCCTTCATTTGCAGTGCTGCTTTCTGCTTTCCAGTTTATTTGTTCGGGAATTTTATCCTTATCTAAAATAACATCTATTGTAATTGTTGATTTTTGCATAAAATAAATTGAAGAAGTAAATGTACTCTATCAGGTTAGATAAAAATTTTATGCCTGCTTTACCAGTTGCCACAATTTTTCTGCATGATCTTTCTGATTATAAAGTTTTGTTTTTTCTGCCGCAGCTTCACTCATTTTATTCCGAAGTGTTTCATCTTTATATAACATTATTAAATGATCTCCAAATGATTCATGGTTTCTTTCCTTTACAAATAAACCAGCTTCGCCGCAATATTCCTGCATGCTTTCAGTATAATAGGCAAGAACGGGTGTTCCGCATTGCAAAGCCGCTGAAACCGGCCATAGGTCTGAATCTTTTGTGGCGATGTGCAGCAATGCATAAGCCGTCGCAATTATGTTCGCCGTTTCCTTATTATCCGCATCATTAATCAGCTTTACATCATTCTTGTATTTATACGAATCCAATTTATTTTCTATCGTTGATGAAAAACCTTCTTCTTTTGGCAACAGGAGTAACTGCATTCCGCTTTGCTGCCATTTTTTAAATTTTGAAAATGCCTTCAATAATTCAACAAAGCTTTTTTCATCGTTATCGGGAAGCACTGCTACAAAATATTCTGTGTTTTGAGAAAAGCGACTCTTGATATAAAGTTTATCGTGCCATTCCATCGGTTGAAATAATTCATTCACAGAGTAAGGCAGTATAAAAGTTTTTTGCGGATTGATTGTTGTTGCATTTTCTAATTTTTCCCTCGCCAGGTTTGAATAAGTTATCACTGCTGCCGCACTTTCAATACTTTTTTGCAGATTCTTCGCAGCATACGCCTGCCATAACAACAATTTATTTTCTTGTTGCAATATGTCTGTTTCCGGAAACAACAACATCTGCTGAATATCGGAATGAACGCCGATACCATAACTGCAGATCAATTTATCAAGACCATATTTTTTTGCTATTCGCGGAAGTTTTTTATTATACCAGTACCTCAGGGAAAATCTTTTGGCAGATGGAATGATGATATGCATGAAGGCTTTTTCGCCTTTCAACGGTTCTCTGAAACGAAGTAATTGTTCATAATCATTGATTGTATAACCGTTTTCTTCTGCTGTGCTATCGATCAATGCAGCAACATAAGCGGCATAATCATTCGATACATCATCACTGTGGTGAATAACTCCAATGCGCATAGGGACGCAAAAATAAACAGTGAAAACTTTTCGGGAGTAAAAAACTAAAAAAGGAAGGCTGGTTAATAGCATAATCGATTCGGCTTTAGCACAAAAAATTAATTGGGCAGATCATAAAATATTAAAGCAGTAAAAAAAATAATTATAAGATTAAGGATTGCTGAATAGAACTCAGAACGCAAAAGTGAGTGACACAACCGGCGCTGATAGCAGCAATGCAGTTCAACAAAAAACAAAAAAACCTAAAACATAGAACCCGGAACTTAATTCTGTTTCGCCATTTTTTCAGCATTCTCTGCAACCTGCAATGCTTCGATAAAATCATCAAGATCGCCGTTGAGAACGGCAGGCAAATTATAAGAAGTTAAACCAATGCGATGATCCGTTACACGTCCTTGCGGAAAATTGTAAGTGCGAATTTTCGCGCTGCGATCGCCTGTACTGACAAGCGTTTTACGATGCCGTGCAATTTCTTCTTCCTGCTTGCGCACCTGCTCTTCATACAATCTTGTGCGCAACATTTGCATTGCTTTTTCGCGGTTACCTAACTGGCTCCGCTCCGTTTGACACACTACAACGGTCCCTGTTGGAATATGTGTGAGCATCACTTTTGTTTCAACCTTGTTTACGTTCTGACCACCGGCGCCGCCGCTTCGCGCTGTTTCCATTTTCACATCCGCAGGATTCAATTCAAAATCCACTTCTTCTGCTTCAGGCATTACGGCAACAGTCGCAGCCGATGTATGCACACGCCCCTGCTGTTCCGTTTCGGGCACACGCTGCACACGGTGCACGCCGCTTTCAAATTTTAAAGTGCCGTACACATCATCTCCCTGCACTTCCACCACAACTTCTTTGTAGCCACCAACCGTTCCTTCGCTTTCACTTACGATAGAAGTTTTCCAGCCTTTTTTTGCAGTGTACCGCAAATACATGTTCAGCAAATCACCTGCAAACAAACTCGCTTCATCTCCGCCTGTACCTGCACGAATTTCAAGCACCGCATTTTTATCATCCTGCGGATCTTTTGGTATCAGCAATTTTGTCAACTCTTTTTCAAGCGCCTCTTTTTTCTCTTCCAACTCAGGCAATTCCATTTTTGCAAGCTCACGCATATCTTCATCATTGCCATTCAATGCCTCTTTCGCAAATATGTAATCGGCATTCACTTTTCGAAATTCTTCGTATGGATTTACAATTTTTTCAAGGTCGCGATACTCTTTGCTGTACCTGCTGAACTCTTTAGGATTATTGATAATGTCAGGGTTGGTCAATGCCACTCCCACTTGCTCAAATCTTGCTTTTATGGCGTCTAACTGATCAAACATTTATTGTGATTAGAATGATTAAAATGATGTAATGATTTTTTTTTGTGATCACCTCTCCTGCTACTATTGAACTTCCGTTGCGTCGCACTCTTGTACATTCTGAGCTTTATTCAGCACTTTCAAACATCTTCAAATTTTCAATTGTCAGGCGCGCAAAATTAAGAGATTTCAACTGCTTATATCATCTCCATTAACTTTACTGCATGTCTTATTTAAAGTTTAACGCGGATTATCTTTTTACAGGAAAGGAAATGCTCGATGTTCATCATGTTTTAATTACGAATGAACATGGCATTGTTGAAGAGATAGTAATAAAAAAAGATGCAGGAGACGATGTTCAATATTTCAAAGGAATTCTTTCTCCAGGATTTGTTAATTGTCATTGTCATTTGGAATTAAGCCATATGAAAGGTTTGATCCCGGAGAAAACAGGATTGGTTGATTTTGTTTTTAAAGTAGTAAATGAAAGACATTTTGGTGAAGATGAGATTCTCGATGCCATTGCTAACGCAGAAGACGAAATGTTTTCAAATGGCATTGTTGCGGTTGGAGATATTTGCAACAACACAATAACGCTTTCACAAAAATTAAAAGGGAGATTGGCGTATTACAATTTTATTGAAGTATTTGGCTGGTCTCCGCAGGTTGCGGGACAAAGATTTGAAAGAAGCAAAATGCATTATGATGAATTTGTGAATAGTGAATTGTCAGTCGTAAATGGTGAATGGCCAATGGTCAATGAAGGAGAAACTACAAACCACAAACTACAAACCACAAACTACAAACTACAAACTTCTCTTGTTCCTCACGCTCCTTATTCTGTTTCCGATAAATTATGGAATTTGCTTCAACCATTCTTTATCAATAAAACCATCAGCATACACAATCAAGAAACTTCTTTCGAAGATGAACTCTTCATTCAAAATGCAGGTGACTTTGTTCGCATGTATCAATTAATGAATACTCACAGCTTTTTTAAACCAACCGGCAAAAGCAGCTTGCAATCTTATTTTGAAAAATTATACAATGCAAAGAATGTTATTCTTGTACATAACACTTTTACTATAGAAGCAGATATTAAGTATGCCAATCTGAAATCGGCAATCGGCAATCAGCAATTGTTTTGGTGTTTATGCATCAATGCAAACTTGTACATTGAAGATGCTATCCCTCCAATTGATTTGCTTCTTAAAAATAATTGTACAATAGTTTTAGGCACCGATAGCTTAGCAAGCAACTGGAGTTTGAATTTGTTGGATGAGATGAAAAACATTCAAAAACATTTCCCTGATATTTCAACGCAACAATTATTGCAATGGGCTACTATTAATGGGACAAAAGCACTTCAAATGGATGATATGTTTGGAAGTTTTGAAAAAGGCAAACGGCCCGGAATAAATTTTATCAATAAAATAGAGAATGAAAAGATTTCTCCTTTGTCAACCTGTACAAGGTTAGTATAACATAATTGTATTTATTAAATTCAATCTATCTTAATGCCATGAAATATTTTCTTTGGATAGTTTTTCTTCTTTGCTGTAATAAATTATTTGCAGGTGATACGGCTGATATCATTATTAGGCATGGCAAGATCGTTGATGGCACAGGCAATCCATGGTTTTATGGTGATATTGCGATCAGAAATGAAAAGATCGTTTCTGTTGGTAATTTAAATAATTGGTTCGCATCTAAAACAATTGACGCAACAGATCTTGTTGTCGCTCCGGGTTTTATTGATGTGCACACGCATATAGAAAACGATGAAGCAAAAAATCCTTATGCAACAAACTTTATCACGGACGGTGTTACAACTGTCATCACAGGTAATTGCGGTTCATCAAACGTCGATATAAAAAAGTATTTATCGTTCATCGACAGTCTTCATCTTTCTATAAACGTTGCAACCTTGATTGGTCACAATGATGTTCGTGAAGCAGTAATGGGCGATGCAAACCGTGCCCCGACAACTGAAGAATTAAACAGAATGAAATCGCTTGTCGCACAAGGAATGCATGATGGCGCTGTTGGTTTTTCCACCGGTCTTATTTATATCCCTGGTACTTACTCAAACACAAATGAAATTGTTGAGCTGGCAAAAGTTGCTGCGCAATATAACGGTGTATATTCAACACACATGCGCAATGAAAGTGACAGCGTAACGCAGGCGATCGATGAAGCATTAACCGTTGCTAAAGAAGCAAATATTCCTTTGGAAATTTCGCATTTCAAGGTTGGCGGACAACAAAACTGGGGACGAAGCAAACAAACACTTGCAATGGTAAAGCGGGCAAGAGAACAAGGGCTTGATGTTACGATCGATCAATATCCTTACACAGCAAGCAGCACTTCTTTAAGCACGTTACTTCCCGATTGGATTTTAGCCGATAACAATGATTCGATAAAAGCAAGATTGCAAGATCCGGAAATAAAAAAGCAAGCTATCGATTATATGCTTGATAAATTACATCACAGGAAACTCAAACATTTCAATTACGCTGTTGTTGCATATTACAAAGCAGATACAACGCTTAACGGCAAAAGCATTGAACAGGTAAATCTTGCGTGGCACAGGAAACATAAAGCAAAGTATGAAGCGGAAACCGTAATTGATATGATGTTGCAGGGCGGCGCAGGAATGGTGTTTCACGGCATGAGTGAAGACGATGTGAAATACATCATGCAATATCCTTTCAATATGTTTGCATGCGATGCAGGCATTCGTGTGTTTGGTGAAGGCGTTCCGCACCCACGTGGTTACGGAACGAATGCAAGAGTGTTGGGTAAATATGTTCGTGATGAAAAAGTTATCACGCTTGAAGAAGCAATTCGCCGTATGACATCCCTGCCTGAACAAAAATTTCATTTTAAAGACCGCGGTTTATTATTGCCGGGCTATGCTGCCGATATTGTTGTGCTTGATGCAAATATCGTGAATGATCTTTCCACTTATGAGAAACCGCATCAATACTCAACCGGATTTAAGTATGTTCTGGTGAATGGAAAAATTACACTTGTGAATGGTCATCATAACGGAACACGTGCCGGTATTGCGTTATACGGCGATGGGAAAACAAAAACGGTGGCTGTTTATTAGCAATTTTCATTTCTGTCACAATTTTTTTTCAATCGCATTCCTAAAACCATTTTTAGTATCTTCACTTTGTCGATAAATACCAAAACAACAGAAAAAGAACTCCGGATAAGAAATTGTTTTTCTCCCATCAAAACCAACAACCATGGACGTTTCAACAAAACCAGGCACAATAAGAGTGTCGTTGAAAACAGCTACACTAAGAATTGAGTCAATTGATCTTTTAAGAGGTCTTGTGATGATCATCATGGCGCTTGATCATGTCCGCGATTATTTTCACGCTGATGCCTTTTTGTATGACCCTACCGATCTTTCAAAAACAACTGCTTTTTTATTTTTTACAAGATGGATAACACATTTCTGCGCTCCGGTATTTATGTTCCTTAGCGGCACCTCGGCATTTCTTGTTGGCGAAAGAAAAGGAAAAAAATATTTGTCGCGGTTCCTGCTAACACGAGGGTTGTGGCTCATATTTCTCGAATTAACCTTAATCAATTTCGGCTGGTTTTTCAACCCTCATTTTACCATGTTTGGTTTTATTGTTATATGGGCGCTCGGCGTAAGCATGATCGCTCTTGCCGGTTTAATTTATCTTCCCGTTCCTGCCATTGTTATTATCAGTATGGTAATGATCTTCGGTCATAATTTTCTAGACAATGTTCATGTATCGGGAAATGGTTCGGGTGCTTTCATTTGGTCAATGCTGCATGAACCACGCTTTTTTAATTATGGTGATCGCATTTTTTTTGTTGGCTATCCTATAATTCCGTGGATAGGTGTAATGGCGCTTGGATATTGCATCGGAGTGAAGTACACTGCGAGTTACGATTCTGTAAAAAGAAAAAGATTTTTGATAGAGCTTGGAGCAGTGGCAATCGCCTTATTTGCGGTATTGCGTTTATC
>AR_comb_assmDRAFT_10234192_pt1 | contig 16394 bp, 14 predicted proteins | sample ArasoioldDNA_FD_10543 | JGI IMG/M metagenome (IMG submission 10543) | reverse complement strand
ACCGTAAGCCTGAAATCTTTTTCCACACGGTTTGAAAGATCCACCACTAGCTGACCATCTTCCGGCGAAACCTCCAGGCTGTAATAGGAAAGTGGTTTCGGAGCAGGGCCCGCATAATTGGTTCCATCACCGTAGTACTTCGATCCATGGCACGGACATAAAAATTCTGCTTTCTCTTCAATCTCCCGATCACCAGCTTTAACTTTTTTCGCCTGATTCAGTTTTTGCATTTTCACTGTGCAGCCAAGATGTGTACAGACTGCGGAAATTGCGTAGAAAGTATTTTTTTCGCGAAATATGAACAGACGACTGTCTTCCAAAAATTTTGAACCTTCACCAAACTCATCTGGCAAACCAATCTTGAATCGTTGAGGTTGTTCGTAAAGTGTGTTTGGAATTAGTGAGCGGAAAAATGCAAAGGCCTGGCCGGCAATTGCAATCAATGTTGCAACCAGTCCCAGCCTCCCTAAAAATGAGCGCCTGCTGGATTTAATTTTTTTATCTTCAGGCAACGGGTTCTTGTTCTTCATAATGAAAAACCTCCATCGTCATTGCTTCGGTCGGACATCGCATCGCACAAAGACCGCAGCGAATGCATTTTTCGTCATCCTTCAACATTGCGGAAAGTGTTTCGCCTGGAAGAAAACCGGATGAATCTAAAATCTTTTGTTTTGCTTCCGGATCCATATCCAGTTCCTCCAACGGGACCAGCTTCAGGCAGTATTCGGGACAAACATCCACGCAGCGATTGCAAAGAACGCATTTTGTGGGGTCATACATTGTTTGGATATGGCAATACAGACAACGTTCTGCCTGACGGCGTGCTTCTTCTTCGCTATATCCGGTTTCAACTTCAGAAATTCCAGTGCGGCGATCCAATGAAATTGTTGGCGGAGATTGTCGCTCACACTTTTCGTAGCCTTCAAACATTTCATATTCACGCGTGCGGATTTTCTTAACGGTGAGATGAACTGAGGCCGGCAATTTTATGGCGCGAACATAATCATCAATCGATAACGCTGCTTTTTTTCCATTTGCCACCGCTTCAATCAAATTGCGCGGACCAAACGCTACATCGCCACCAGCAAAAATCCCGGGTGCAGATGTCTCCAAAGTTTCAACATTCACACGGATCGTTCCTGCCGGAGAAAGTTCCACGCCATCTTCAGATTTCAAAAATGAAAGATCTGCCTTTTGTCCAATCGCCAGGATTACCGAATCGCCATCCATCGTTTCTGAAATTGAAGGATCAAGCACTGGATCGAATCGGCCGTTTTCATCGTAAGTTCGCTTTACTCCAATAAAGTCAATACTTCGAACCTTACCGTCCGCGCCTACGATCCTTTTTATGCTTCTTTGTGGATGAAAAACGACTCCTTCTTTTTTTGCTTCTTCAAATTCTTCTTTCCCCTGAACGGTCCGCATTACAGGCATCTCTTCAAACGATTCAAGACTCACAATGTGGACATCCGCTGCACCTGCACGCACTGCCTGTCGTGCCGCATCCATTGCCGCTTTCAACTCTCCACCAACCGGTCCTTCGGATTCTTCATTCGCGGCTCGCAATGCCATTCGTGCTGCGTCAAATGCTACAAAGCCTCCGCCGATTACCAGAACTTTTTTCCCTAGATTCATCCGGTAACCGTTGTTGATATTGATCAGGTAATCAATTGCTTTTACGACACCATCGAGATTGGAACCTTCAATGTTCAGGTCGCGGCCTTTTTGAACTCCGACACTTAAAAATGTCGCAACGTATCCCTGCTGTTTAAGTTGTTTAATTCCGAAAGTATTTGTGAGCGGAGAATTCAGTTTGAGTTCAACACCAAGCGCAAGAATCTTATCGATTTCTTTGTTGATGATTGCGCGTGAAAGTCTGAATTCCGGAATGCCATGAACCATCATTCCGCCAGCTTGTGCCGTTGCTTCAAAAACAGTGACCTTATAACCCATTACTGCAAGATCATGAGCACATGCGAGTCCGGAAGGACCAGCACCGATCACTGCAACTTTTTGACCGCGTGCAACATTTTTGCGGCTGACCTGCATCACCGGAAGATGCCCACGCCAGCGGTTTCCTGAATCAGTGACGCCTTTCAATAAATTGTCTTGTGTATCAGGCGCCATCGATTCAACGCCATAGCGCTCAGTTACAAATCTCTTCAATGCGCGAATACTAATTGGCTCATCGATTTTTCCTCGCCGGCAAAAATCTTCACAAGGAGCGGCACACACTCTACCGCATACAGACGCGAAAGAATTTGGGGAGCGCGCAGTTAAGTAAGATTCCTCATACTTTCCTTCGGCAATCAGTTGCACATATCTTCCGGCATCAGTGTGAACAGGGCATGCTGCCTGGCATGGAATGATGTTGCGCCAATATTGCATGTCAGGAATGACAGCTTTGTACTTCGGATTTTCCGTCACATTACCTCCTGATACTGCCTTTCTTTAGTTGCCCGGCTGACATTAGCGCTGCAATCGTTACATCTTTTAAGAAAGACAGTTGAAGATCACGGATTTCTTTCCATCGTTGATGTAGTCCACAGGGTGAGGATTCGGAACATTCATAATCGCCAAGCGCGCACATCATGTTTCCATTGGAAAAATCTTCGATTGAATCTGCGATCATGAAGAGAGTGATCTTTTCAGGTGAAAGATTTAGGCGTACTCCGCCTTTGGTTCCTCTTAGGGAATGAATCAAATTCTTTTTTACGAGACGTTGAATTAATTTGGCGAGAAATGCTTGCGGAATTTTTTCCTGTTTTGCGATCCTTTCAATCCGGCAAAGTCCCTGGTTCGAATGGTCTGCAAGATACAACATTGCTCGGATCGCATATTGTGTAGAGCGTGTATATACCATAAAGAGGACCTGAATGTCCTCTTAGCAAGGGAGATGCCATAAATTACACTCGCAAAGTATCAATAAAGGGCTGACATGATGTCAGAATTGCGACAGCATGGCGGGTTTTTTTAATGAAAGCTCAGAACATCCGGATTGATATTTCGCCGCATCGCCATTTCACGTCCAATCTCTTTTACTGCCGCAGCAGAAAGAATTCTGGAAGCAAGTGGAAAGATTTTTCGCTCTTCAACATCAATATGCTGTTTGTAAAGGATGCTTAATCTCCCAAGGGCGTCCGAAAGTGCACAAGCATCTTCAAAACAAAGTTGTCCTTCAAGAAGCCATTTTTTAGAAAGCTGTTCCACAGCTCGATGAGTTTCGTCCGCTATCTCATGTTCTTTTTCAAGATGATTCAAAGACTTTATGCTGCTGTCCAACGTACGGCAAAGCGGACGCATTCTGGGAAACAGTGAAGCTTCTTCATCCAGCGCATGTTTCGGCGCGGCTTCGCGGAAATATTGTAGTGCTAGTTCCAGTGCTATTTGCTGTCCTTTCCCTAGTGGTGCACCATGTGTCTGTCGCATGATTGTTATCATCATCATCAAGAATTTTTTGAGTCGACGATGACAATCTGTGAGCAACCCGATAGGGTTACTAAAGGTGTGATCCGGCCTAGCTCCGATTTGAATTGGCATATGTAACCTCATTTTTCGTTCGAGTTCTGATAAAAAAAATCAGGGTTGCGATATAAGCGAAAAAAGAAATCATGTGAATTAATCCACTAATCCATCCGCTCCATTGCCAGAGCGAAGCTGATTTCAGCAATGCAAAATCTCCTAGAATCCTGAAAAGTGTAGCTGTCTGAAAAACAAGAAAAGGAATCATCGGCGCTTTTTTAGGCGGAAGTTTGCTGAGTGCTGAAGAAAGAATAAGAGGTGCGTGGCCAAGGATCATTGTGAAAATAAAACCGAGTCCGATCAAATGGAATTGCACATCTTTAAATATGGCTGAAGATATTTTTGATGATGCTGTCATCGCAATGGCTCCCAATAAAAGCCACCCGTAAGAAAGCATTAGGGCAGTTTTCAGGAATTTGTGCAGACCATCAGTTTGCTTTTGCGAGACGCGCAGTGCCGTATCGTAAAAAGCGATTGATGCAAACAGAAGTAATGTGATAACTCCCATTACCGGAAGATTAGGGATACCGCGCCATGTGGAAAGGTTCCAGAGTAAACACCAGCCAATCAATGCGGATAATACCAATCGTGATCCCAGCTTCTTTATCAGAAACGACATCTCCAATCGTTCCGCCGCAATGACTGCAATTGGAAATGCTAATCCTTGGAGTGCCACTTCCGGTCGCGCAAGTAATCCCCCGGGATACATTAGAGCCGAACTGAGGGTAATGAATGCAACAGATTCTACCAATGGTTTTTCCCAACGATGGAATTTCCGATATGCAATCCAGCGGTGCAATAACCAGCCTGCAAGTGCTGCCAAATGGATTCCCCGCGCAAATGGATTTCCGGTATGTAACATCAAAGCAGATGAGGCATAAACATAAGGAACCCAGATTAAGCTATCGATCGGGAGAGCAATCATTCGTTCAAAAATGATGAGCGAAGCGAGAAACCCTCCCAACATGATTTCTCCATGTGGCGGCCATGATTCCGGAATTGTGGGAAGTAAAAATCCGCGCGTCACTGCAACCCTCCAAATTCCGATTGATATCGCAATAAGAAAACAGAGCGCACCAAGAACCATCACTCCGCGATACGGCCATAGAATTTTGCCGGAGGTGATTTGTGCAGTTCCATGCACACGAGCCTGATGTTCAATACGGATGCGTTTTGGAATTGAATGCAACATTTTAGATGTAATCGCTCAATTCAGATTGGAACGGAAAAGTGCCGGGTTGATAATTGCAAAAAGGCTCTTCAGCAAAAGGATCTCCGGTCATTGCAAACGCGCGTGAACGCGAGCCACCACAAATACTGACGAATTCGCAGATACCGCAACGTCCGGCATATAGCGTTGAATTGCGAAGGTCCTGAAACAATTTCGAATTGCGATAGATATCGATAAGAGATGTTTGTTTAACATTGCCTGCAGATAACGGCAAGAAACCACTAGGAAAAACTTCGCCACGTTGAGAAATGAAAACAAATCCGTTTGCGGCATTAATGTGCATCGGAGTTCGATGCAGTTCACCAGTTGTTTGTGTCAATCCTTCTTCGCGGATGATGTTGGAAAGGTGAAGACTTAATTCTTCATAGATTGGATGTTGAGGTAAATATTCTTTCCAATCCAATCCATTCTTTTCCAGAATTGTTCGTTGCAAAACAACCCTTTTGTAATGATGTCCCTCTGTTGGCTTTGCGCTGATGTAGTGTGATGCGTCATAAAGAAAATTCATTACTGCTTCATATTCAGCAGGCGAAATTTCATCTTCTTTTTTCCCTCTGCCAGTAGGTACCAAAAAGAATAGACTCCACGTCATTGCGCCTATTTTTTGAACCAGTCTGAAAATTTCAGGAAGATCGAACAGATTGTGGTGAGTAACTGTGGTATTGATTTGAACTTTTATTCCCATCCTTCGAGCTTCACGCCAGCCATTTGTAGTCCAATCAAATGATCCTGCAACGCCCCGGAAATTATCATGCTTATTGCTATCCGAACCATCAATACTCAGTGAAATTGCTTTTGCACCTGATTCCTTGACTCGTTTTAAATTTTCAGCATTCAGCAATGGAGTGCCAGAAGGGGAAACGCATACCGGAAGTCCAAGTTTGGAACCATATTCAATCAACTCAAATAGGTCTGAACGTTTGAAGGGATCGCCACCAGTGAAAATGAGAATTGGTCTGGGCTTTCCAAAGCTTTCAACTTGATCGAGAAGTGCTTTTGCTTCATCTGTGTTAAGTGCAAAAGGATCGGTTTGTGGTGTGGCTTGCGCTCTACAATGACGACAAGCAAGATCGCACGCTTGGGTTGTTTCCCAAATAACCATGAAAGGACGTGCGCCTGGTTCGAAAGCAGGACGTCGAATTAGATCCATAGTTAGCCTCCGCACTATCCAGCAATCTCAATGCCAGCGGAGCGAATTTCAGCTCCGAGGAATATTTTGCAAAACCAAAAAATCAGATTTCAGATTGGACTGACTAGTTGTCATTATTCAGACAAGATGTCATTAAAGATCTGCAAGATATAGAGAGTCTGTTCCTGGCACATCTATTGCTAAAAATGCCGAAGAGTTTGTGTATCAAAAAATGAAAAACAGGAGTGAATGATGGAAAAAAGCCTATTGGTACCAGAGCGAGAGAGTACAGAAGGAGTGAGATCTTATTTTGAAAAAGATCATGATCGATTAGATACATTGTTCAAAGAATTTCAACGTTTGAAGTACACAGATTTTGTCGAGGCAAAGAAAAACTTTGTTGCATTCAAATTTGGGCTTCAGCGCCACATTATTTGGGAAGAAGAAATCTTATTTCCGTTATTTGAAAAGAAAACAGGAATGCTGAATGCCGGTCCAACATTCGTTATGAGACTGGAGCACAAAGAAATCGGCAAGATCCTGGAAGAAATCCACACAAAAGTGCAATCGGCTGATCCAGGATCAGAGCGCGAAGAAGACCTTCTGATTTCCACTTTGAGCCTTCACAATATGAAGGAAGAAAATGTTTTGTATCCTTCGATTGATGAATGCACCACTAAAATGGAAATAGAAGAGGTCTTTGACAAAATGAATTTAATTCCCGAAGAACGTTATCAGACTTGTTGTTCTTCGTGACCAAACATTTCTCATTTCACTGACACTCCGTCCACTTTATTGACAAAGTGCTCGTGGAATCTACAAAGTTTATTGCGGTAAAGAGCAGAACCACATTGGCATGAAGATTGAAGATGGAGATGTCTTGAGGATGAGAAATGGAATTAGAATCTCAAATCATATACGGACCAATTTGGACCCGACGTTTTGGTTGGGACATAGGAGTAAATTTACTTCCTGTCACACATAAACTCTGCACATTTGACTGCATTTATTGTCAGTACGGACCCCTGTTTTTAAAACGGAAATCACGGTTCCCAACGGTGACCGAAGTTATGTCTGAATTATCAACAGCATGGGAGAAATGTACTAACAATACTTCAGAGAATTTGCATCTGACAATTGCCGGGAACGGAGAACCAACTATGCATCCTTATTTCACGGAGATTGCCCAGAAAATAATTGAATGGAGAGATCAAAACGTTCCTGGTTTGCGGCTCGCGTTGTTATCGAATGGTTACCGGATCCATCAGCCTGAAATCCGGCACGCTATGACACTTTTTGATGAGCCGATAGTAAAACTGGACTGTGCAATTTCCGAAAAAATCATGTCAGTCAATCATCCAACTTTTTTATTTCATCTTAATCAATTTATTGAAGATCTAAAAAAATGTGACCATCTTATAATTCAAACGATGTTTGTAAAAGGATACAACGACGGACCTGAGGACTTGCGAGAATGGATGGAAGCTCTCAAGAGAATTCAACCTTCTGAAGTCCAAATCTATACGATTACCAGAACACCGCCAAATCCAATTTCACCGATTTCCAATCAAGAGCTACAAGCAATTGCCAATATAACATCCACTCTAATAGAGATTCCTGTTCATGCCTATCTCTCCTAGAGTTGATTTCATCAAATATGATCCAGTGCATGCTGCAGATCTTCGATCAGATCATGCCAATCTTCTAAACCGATTGACAGCCTGATTCCCCCAGGTTCCATTCCTCGTTTGCGCTTTTCTTCTGACGGCAATGCGGCATGAGTCATTGAAAAGGGACTTTCAATCAGGGTTCTCATTTGGCCCAGACTGACTGCCAGTGTAATGCAGTAAGAGTGGTCTGCAATGTAATCGATAAATTTTTCTGCGCGATGTCCTTCTTGTTCTGAATCTCCATTCAAAACAAAATAGATCATGGCACCTGGCGAAAACTTTCCTTCATAATTCGTCATTTGATGTTTAGCCAGTTCCAGTTGAGGATACGTCTCCAATCCGGGATAAATGACACGTTGAACTTTCGGATGTGATTGCAGGAATTGTGCAACTCGATATGCAGTTTTCTGTTGATTGATCATTCGAGTTGATAATGTTGGCAAGCCGTAAACAAGAAAATTCCAGGCACTTTTGGGAGACAACACCCCTCCAAAATCTTTTCTATAAAGCAGTAAAGGGCTGTAATATTTTTGAGGACCGATAACTGCTCCTCCCATATCAGTACCGAAACCGCCAATATCCTTGGTGAGACTGTGTATCGAAAAATCGGCGCCTAAAGTAAGAGGTCTTTGGCTATATGGTGTCGCAAAAGTGTTGTCTACCACAATTCGGATCTGTTTATCTGATGGCCGATTCATATTCAATTCATCAATAGTTTTCCGGATCGCTCCGATATCAATCAGACTTAAATCCGGATTCACCGGTGTTTCAAAATAAATTACTCTGGTGCGAGGGGTAACCACTTTTCGCAGTTCTTCAATTTTTTTTAGATTAGTAAAGATTGTGTTGATTCCAAATCGTGGGAGCCAATGGGTCATCAAACTGTAAGTGCATCCATATAAAACTTGATGCGCGACAATTTCATGTCCCGACTCACAGAGCATGCCTAACGTTCCACTAATTGCTGCCATACCTGAAGCGAAAGTTACACACATTTCGCCTTGCTCCGCATAAGCCAGGTTTTCTTCTAACATCCCGCGAGTTGGTTCTTCCAAACGATCATAAATGTAAATAGGTACATGTTTTACGAAATCCATTGAATCGCTTGCAAATTCAAAAAATCCTTGTGCCCCACGATGTGCTGAGCTCAAACGGTATGTTGCAGAACAAGTCATGGGCGGAATAACGTGATGATCATAATCCCATTTCTTGCTCTCATAATTTCCATGAATCAAATGTGTTCTCATCCTGTATTCATCTTTTCGTTTGTTTCTACTCTTAACATGATTCATAAATTCACTCCTCCTACTTGACCAGCAATACTGGACATTGAGACAGGATCGCAACTTTGTAACTGATCGTCCCCCATCCCTGTGTCGGTTCTTTCAGATCGACGCGATGTGAGTTCATAACAATTAAATCGATTCCATTTTTTATTGCATAATTAACGATGCTTCCAGCTCGATTGCCGAGAATTATTTTTGTATGAATTTTGTTTTCTGATTTGAGGCCGTTCGCAACTTTCCGAAGTTTTTCAACCACAGTTTTTTTCAGTTGAGCATAGAAATTTTTTGTTTCACTGGAAGGTAGGAATTCAATCTTTTCAATTACATGTAAAAGTGTTATTTGTGAGTTGTTCTGTTTTGCTATTCTCTTTGCGATCAGGAGCGCGGGATTCCCTGCATCGCTTAAATCAATTGGAACCATAATTCTTCTGAACATATTGCCTCCATCAGAATTCAAAACGGGCAATTTCTATGCCGCCTCTTATTCGAGGACGATTTTTCGACCCTGACTATCACATTTGTCAGATCCATGACAATTTGGCACTGCTTCATCACCTTATCTGACGATACGGATTCTGGTACCAAGCTTGCAGTTTCAAACAGCAGAGGTGTGGCATGTTTGAAAAAATTTTAGTTGCAGTTGATTTTTCGGAGTCTTCCAGATCGGCATGGTTTGCTGCTATCAATCTCGCATCCAGATGTTTAGCACATATTGAAGTGCTACATGTGATCACATACAAACAGTATGTCTTTGATCCGGCACGTTATGGTGTTCCTGATGAAAAATGGCAAAACAGACTTAAGGAAGAAATGGAGGTTCAATATGCGCCACGACTCTACCCTAACAGCCGTCGAACCATATCGTTCAGCCCATCGGTTTCTGAAGCAATTTTAGATTTTGCAGAAAAAGAAGCCTGCAATCTGATCATTGTTGGAACGCATAATCGAAAAATGTTGGGAAGGATGTTGATGGGAAGTGTCGCGCAAGAAGTTGTTAGAAATTCCAAAATACCAGTGATGGTAATTAAAGCAACTGACCATCAGCATGAAAATCTTCAGAATTATGATCGCATCCTAGTACCAACTGATTTTTCAGAAATGAGTTCTAAATCATTGAACTGGGCTGTGCTTTACGCCAATTTCCTCAAGGCGGACGTTCATCTGCTTCATGTTGTTGATCTGCGAGCTTATAGTGACATGATCACAATGTACTCTCTAACAGAATCGGAAATTCCGAACTCCTGCGAATTAAATGTTGATCTTACTTTGAATAAATCTTTGAGTGATAAGGACCTGATCGGAAAAAAATCCGTAAAATCACTTTTTGGAGATCCTGTTGAAGAAATTATTTCTTACGCCGAAAAGGAAAAATGTGGATTTATTATTATGGGTACTCATGGGCGCAAAGGTCTTGAACGCATACTTTTAGGAAGTGTCACTGCGGGAGTAATTTCGAAAAGCAAAATCCCAATCATAACGATGTCTGATGTTAGTTAGCCGTTTTTCCTTTGTATCCACTTAATTACTTCCAGGAATGGCGAAATTGAAAATGCCAGAGCAGTAATGATGATCCAATCAATGAGCTGAAGTTTGGCGGTGCCTAGAAGTGAACGCAATGTCGGAACATAGATTATCAATCCTAAGACGAGCATTTCCCAAAAGATCGCGAGATTCAGCCATCGATTCGCAAAAGGCTTTTTCATGATGGAAACATGATCTGAACGGAAATTGTAGGCATTAAAGAACTGAATTAGCACAACCGTAACGAAAGTCATTGTCATTGCTTCTTTCAAATTTCGACCGGATTGAAGTGCCCACATGAATAAGCCGGTGTTAAGCACAGCCGACCAAATTCCACTAAGTAACATCAGTCTGACAACTGGTTTTGTAAAAATGCCAATCCGAGGATTACGAGGTTTCTGTTTCATGAAATCTTTTTCGGGAGGATCAACAGATAAGGCCAGTGCAGGCAAACCATCAGTTGCCAAATTTACATAAAGAATTTGAACTGCGCTTAGCGGCAAAGGCAATCCTAATATACTTGCTCCTGCCATCAATCCGATTTCACCGATGTTAGATGAAAGTAAATACATCAAATATTTTTTGATGTTACCAAAAATTGCGCGACCTTCTTCAACAGCTGCAACTATTGAAGCAAAGTTATCATCGATTAACGTCATTGCTGCAGCTTCTTTGGAGACATCTGTACCTGTAATTCCCATTGCAATTCCGATATCTGCTTTTCTTAAAGCTGGCGCATCATTGACTCCATCGCCGGTCATTGCTACTACGTGTCCGCATTTTTGCAGGGCGGTGATCACTTGAAGTTTGTGTTCCGGTGAAACGCGCGCATAAACATCTATTCCGTTTACACTTTCGGCCAATTGATTATCATTAAGCTGATCAAGCTCCGATCCGGTGATAACTTTTCCATCGGTAAGAATATTAACCTCGCGTGCAATGGCTTCAGCAGTCAATGGATGATCTCCGGTGATCATCACAACTTTAATGCCGGCATCTTTTGCAGTCTGAACCGCATTCTTAGCTTCAGGTCGAGGGGCATCAATCATAGCGACTAATCCCAGAAATAACATTCCTTTTTCAGCGTTATCGGAATCCGTATTATTTTTTGAAGCTATCGCTAAAACGCGTAATCCTTGGCGCGCCAATCTACTGCCGTTTTCCAAAATAATTTGTTTATCATCACCATCCATTTTCTTTGTTCCAGTAAATGACAGTTTTTCCACACAGGACTCAAGAATGATTTCCGGTGCTCCTTTGGAATAAGCTATGACCTCTCCACCAGGTGTTTGATGCAAGGTTGTCATCCGTTTTCTTTCTGAAGTGAATGGAATCTCATTGACTCGAGGAAAAGCTCTATCAAGATCATTTTTATGCAGTCCAGCTTTTTCTGCCGCTACAACCAATGCTCCTTCAGTAGGATCACCTTTGATTTCCCAGTGATTGTCTTTTCTTTGGAGATAAGCATCGGATGCCAATACTGCTGCTTTTAGAAGGGCGACTACTTCTTTAGATGGATCAACAACAACTCCATTGACTGAAAACGTCCCTTGAGGGTCATAGCCGCTCCCGGAAATTTCTAGAGTTTGGTCATCTATAACAATTTGGCGAACGGTCATTTCGTCTTTTGTTAAGGTTCCAGTTTTATCCGAACATATGACGCTGGTACTTCCTAACGTTTCTACGGCCGGCAATCTACGTACCAAAGCATTTCTTTTAACCATTCGTTGTACGCCCATGGCAAGTGAAATTGTGACAACTGCCGGTAACGCTTCAGGAACCACCGCCACTGCCAGTGCAATTCCGAAGATAATCATTTCCAGCAAAGATTGTCCGCGAAATAAACCCAGGCCCACAATTAGTAGTACTATGATAATAGCAGCAACGCCAAGTGTTCGACCGAGTTTGTCGAGGTTTGCTTGAAGTGGTGTTTTAGTAATTTCAACTTCTTGAAGCAAACGGGCGATTTGGCCGAAAAAAGTTTGCATTCCGGTAGCAACTACAATTCCGCGTCCACGGCCATATGTTGCAGTTGTACCTGCAAAGACCATGTTCTTTTGATCTCCAGTAGCGATATCGTTAAGCTGCAGAGTCGCAGAATTTTTTTCTGATGGTACTGATTCGCCAGTAAGTGCAGATTCTTCAACCTTCAGATTAAATGCTTCGAGAAGTCGAGCATCGGCAGGAATTTTATTTCCAGCACGTATTAGAATCAGATCTCCAGGAACAATTTCTCGCGCCGGAATTTCAAGCTCCTGACCATCTCTTAGGACTGTCGCACGGGGCGCAGCCATTTGTCGTAAAGCCTCGATGGCCCGTTCAGCACGATATTCCTGTAAGAATCCAAGAATCACTGCGAACAGCAGAATAGCTGTAATGGCGATGGCTTCAATGGTATGTCCTAAAATTATCGAAAGACCTACAGCGACGATCAGAATAACAACTAGGATGTTCTTAAACTGTGCAAAAAAAATTGTCCATGCAGAAGTCTTTTCACCAACCGAAACTTCGTTAGGTCCATATTGTTGTAATCTGGTTGTTGCTTCTGAGCTGCTGAGACCAAGACTTACATCACTTTTGAATTCTGCCACGACCAGTTGCTGCTCAATCTGGTACCAATCAGTAGTCGGGATGTTTGATTTCGTTTGCGCTGTGGTGTGTTTTTGATTCATTGTTGAAATTACATCAAACTGCCGCAAATAGGTATTCCAGGGCTCAATGAGTTAGATCAGACTATGCTATTGTGAGTATCTTCCATTGGCAACAAATGAACCACACAAAGTTTGTGAAAGGCTTTTGGCAGCTGGCTGATCCTAAAATCTGGACAGCTTCAGTGGTTCCGTTTGTTTTGGGAACATGTGTTGCAGCGGGGGCTGGTTTTCAAATTCATTGGCTACATGCTTTGCTTGCCATTCTTGTGATCATTCTGATAGAGATCGGGAAAAATGGAGTCAACGAATATTACGACTATAAGTCTGGCGCGGATCTTTACGTTGCACCGATTGATCGCACACAGTTCAGCGGCGGCAAAAAGGTCATAGTTGAGGGATTACTTACATTACCTCAGGTTGGTTGGATTTCATTCATCTGTTTGTTCGCCTCAATAATCCTTGCATTTCCCCTTCTTATATATAGTGATCGGATTATCTGGTTTGGAATTGCTGGAATATTTCTATCAATTGCCTACTCCATGCCGCCTTTTAAGCTGTGTTACCGAGGTCTTGGGGAGATAACAGTCGGCCTCACCTTTGGTCCCATTATTGTTGTTGGAGCGTACTTCTTACAATCAAATCGGATTGATACTGCTCCAATCCTTCTTTCAATACCCTTAGCTTTTCTTATTGCTAATGTTCTTTGGATTAACGAAATCCCCGATGTTGAAGCAGATCGCAAGGCTGGAAAAATGAACCTGGTTGCGAGAAAGGGGCGTTCAAAGGCGCTTAACGGTTACAAATTACTTTTCATTTCCGCATATTTATCGATTCTCTTATGCGCAATTCTTTTGAAAAACCAAATTTATTTAGCAGCTTTAATTACTTCGTTACTTGCTTTTAAGGCTGTTCGGATTGCCAGAGATCACGTTATGGATACGCAAAAATTAACAGCAGCAAATGGTTTGACAATTCTCAATTATCTGGCTACCGGAATAATGTTATCAATTGCTTCATTGATCAGGATCTAATTCGCAAAAACACCAAAAGCCGGGCTTCATGATGAGAAACCCGGCTTCAAGTGGATTCCCGTAAAAGATCCCACAGTTTCAATCTAAGAAGTTGTCGGCGTTACTCCTAATTTTTCTCTTTCATCCACAACCCAATTGAAGATTGCATCTTCCATTTGGGGCTTCAAACCGATCAGTCTCGCTTCTTTCAGTGCAACGGCCAGCGGCGCTCTTTCCACTAGCACTCTATACGCGAACCACATTCCGCCTACGTGGTTACCTGTTGAGCAGTGAATCAGTACCGGTTTTTCCTGACTTTGTAATAATTGACCGAATTGCTGAACTGTTTCTAATTTGATTGTAGCTGGATCAAATGGAAATGAATGGTATTCCATCTTGTTGTTCTGAACGATATTTGCTTCTCCGGACATGCATTCTTTTTGGGGCAGTACATTAATTACACTTTTTACACCCATTGCAGCCAATTTCTGGAAACCTTCTTCCGTTGGTTGTCCTGCAGTGTAAATATCAATGCGTGGATTCAGTAGGTTGGGAAGATCGTCACCCATAGCGGTCGCAAGAAGTGCAATTGCAGAAAATGTCAAAATTGCCAAAGCTAATTTCATAATCTCGTCTCCTTCAAGAAAAGAAGAGAGCAAAAAGCATACCGGGAGTTTATGGTCGAGTGATAAATAGAAACAGTGTCATGAAGTCAGAGGATTGCCAGAATGACATTAAGCTAAACAAGCTCAAATTTAGCTTGAAAATGACCCAGGAATTCTGGCATATGCGTGCATCGTAAAAACGGAATTTGAGTTTTGTTAAGATTCAATTGTGCAAACACATCTGCTACATAACGTAAATGACTTTCTGTGTATGTTCTGCGCGGAATAGCAAGTCGCAGTAACTCTAAATGTAGTCCTGCACCAGGGACTGTTTCCTCTGTATTTGAAAACATTCCGCTACCGATATCGCAAGATCGAATTCCACCTTCAAGATATAGTGCGACTGCCAGTGATTGTCCTGAAAGCTCAAATCCATCATTGGGGAAGAATCGTCTCGTATCTACAAAAACTGCATGACCTCCAATCGGCTTGTAAATCGGGATTTCTCTTTTTTCAAGTTCATCAGCAAGAAACTGAACTTGACCAATTCTATGCGCAAGATAATCTTCCTGGACTGCTTCGCGAAGTCCTACTGCCATAGCATTTAAATCCCGGCCTGCCAGACCACCGTACGTATTAAATCCTTCCATCAGAATTAAAGCGCTTTTCAGCCTTTCAAAGGTAGTCGGATTTTTGACTGCAATAAAACCTCCGATGTTACAAAGGCCATCTTTTTTTGCGCTCATTAACATTCCATCAGCAAATGAAAAGAATTTACTGGTAATCCATTCGATGGTGCAATTTCGATATTCAGGATCCCGCTGTTGAATGAAATATGCATTCTCAGCATGACGGCAAGCATCAATGATCAAAGGCTTTCCATATTCGTGACATATCTCGGAAATTTTTTTAACATTTCCCATGGATACAGGTGAACCTGCGGCGCGGTTATTAGTAACGGTCAACATAACGAACGGCACCTTTTCACGATATTTTTCCAGAATTTCTATTAACTTATCAGTGTCCATGTTGCCTTTAAAGGAACAATCACGTGCGGGGTCATTTGCGCAGTCCGCAGGAAGATCGATTGGGCAAGCATCGAGCCATTCGAGATTTGCGCGAGTTGTGTCGAAGTGTGCATTAGAAGGAATCATGTCCCCGAAATGCACAAACGTTGAGAAGAATACATGTTCTGCTGCTCGTCCTTGATGAGTTGGTAGCAGATTGCGAAATCCAAATAGATCTTCAACAGTGGATTGCAAATGATAAAAACTAGTGGCGCCAGCATAAGATTCATCGCCTTGCATAATGGCAGCCCACTGGTTGGAGCTCATCGCTCCAGTTCCGCTGTCGGTTAGGAGATCGATGAAAACAGCCTCTGCGGGAATTTGAAATAAATTGTAACCAGCCAAACGAATCAATCTTTCACGCTCAGGATAAGATGTTAGTTTTATTGGTTCAACCACTTTAATGCGATATGGCTCTGGCAGTATCATCGTTTCCTCCTTCCATTAGCTAGCGGCGCAACATATGCCGCTGCCATTTACTGTAATACTCTGCATTTGTTTATGTAGATCTGATTTCTCTTCTAATGAGAGAAGATGATCAAGCACGGGATAAAGCACATTCTCTTCTTTAATAGTGTGATGACCGAGAATCAACACCAGATCATGTTCTAAACGATTGCTGGAGGCGTCGTTTTTTTGAACATTCAAATTAATTCGTTTCAGAATGCTAAGGATTTGTTTATGTTCCTCTTTCATCACTGC
>AR_comb_assmDRAFT_10582053_pt1 | contig 16398 bp, 13 predicted proteins | sample ArasoioldDNA_FD_10543 | JGI IMG/M metagenome (IMG submission 10543) | reverse complement strand
TCAGAAAGTTGCTTCGACCAACTCACTCTTGTTACGACCTGGGCACCTGGACCATAATTCCGGTATTCCGCGTAACGCGTAGTCTGATAATTTTCCGTGTTGTTCCAGTTAGACCATCCCTGCGGAATGATATGCCTGTCCATGTAACAATACATATAAACAACATTTGCAAACGGCCGCCACGGCCTTCCCAGGGAAACATTTCTAAGGCTGCTATCTGCAGTTAGCATGCAATCCTTGAACACATACCCGAAATTTTGTGATTGTGGAGTGGAAGCAGCCGTGACATGCGAATTTTTCTTGCTGTGGATATGACATTGTTCAAACCATGCAATGGAAGGACCAAAAATAAAATCGGTAGTACCTTCTATATAGCAATCTTCAAAGTATTGCCGGGTATTGGGAACACTTGCAAACAATACGTCCTGGTTCCCTACGAAACGGCAATTGAAAAATGAAGACCTGTCGCCGAATATGTGTATAGCAACAGCCTGCCCTGCTGTAAATCCCGCGGTGTTTTCAAAGGTTATATTGCTAGCTGTGAAATCATTTGCGCGCATAAAGAAACTAGCCGACGAATAAGTATTAATAGTGTCTCCCTTTGGTGAAATTTTCCCGGTGTGATCGTCGTAGGTCAGAATGGTATTAAACTTATCCTCACCAATCATTGTTACAAACCGCTTGGTTGAATCAAGATTTAATTTCTCTTTATAAACGCCCTTCCTGATAAAAATGATAACAGGTTTCTTATTGTTGGTTGGCACTGCATTGAATGCTTGCTGAACCGTTTTGAAATCACCGGTTCCATCGACAGCAACTATCATTTTTCTTTGTGGGAAAACAACAAGCGAACAAAAAATAAAAAATAAAACCGAGGCTGCTTTTTTCATTGACAGGTTTTTCTATTTTAATTTTTCACGGCTTGTTTCACGTGGTCAGCTAACTCTAACTTAAGGTCGCGGATTGCTGCAAGCACTAACTCCGCCATTCTCCTTGCGCCGAATTCATTAAAGTGCGTATTGTCTATTTTACCGGCAGGATAATTTGGATGTTCATTTGGTTCCAGATGATTGAAAAGAAATTTGGATGCATCAGGACCAAGCTGCTGAAGCAACGCCATACTCTTCTCATTCAGGTCGATCAATGAAACATTTGATACGCGCGCCACCTCCCTAACTAGTTCTGCATACTCAGCATGTGTATCCCTGATCTTTCCTAAAGAATCAAAAGCCCTCCTGGCAACTGGAGTGATCAGTATGGGAGTTGCTTTTTTATCCCTTGTTTCTTTTATATATCGAATCAAATTGTTTTTGAACTCCGATGGAGTTGTATAACTGCCCACTTTTTCTTTTACCTCGTCGTTGTGTCCGAACTGAATCAATACATAGTCTCCCTCCTGCATTCCTTGCACAACGGGATCCCAAAGTCCTTCCTGGAAAAATGTTTTGGTACTTCGGCCATTCTTCGCACGATTATCAACAGTTACCGTTGAATCGAAAAAATAAGCGAAAGGCATTCCCCACCCGGTTTCAGGATATGCCCGAACATCTTTTACCGACATGGTTGAATCACCTATCAACCATACTTTAATTTTCTTCTTTGGTGGAAGAAAGGCGCAGAGGAATAATAGTACTGCCAGTGAAAAAAAACTTCTCATATCCTTTTATTAAGGATCCGATCTCTTAGTTAGAAACCTCAATGAGTTAAGGAACTTGCAAAAGATCCGATCCTTCATTTTACTAAACTATTAATATACACTTCCACATTGGTGTAAAATTTATTCAAACTGAAACCGGCTGCATCTGCGGCATCATTTGGATTGAGCTTGTTTGCCGTTTCCCACTCATCAGGCATTCCATCACTATCGGAATCTTTTGGAGCAGGAGTTGAATTTAATTTGGGCCAGGCGTTTACGGTGAGCTCATATTCGGTACCATGAGGAAAACCACCCTGCACATCAATGAATCTGCCGGTTCTATTTTGAACCTCCTTAATAATTCTCTCATCCATAGTATCTCGTTGGGGTAGTGTAGCTCCAACATTTTTCAGAACAAGAACATATGCCTCTGAAGCTTTTTGTAATGAAATTGTGGGAGCAGGCAAAGGTTGACTAAGTTTGGCTTTGGCAGCATCTTCTTCATTTCCTTTGTCCATTGTTACGCCTCGCCAGTTGTCGTTTGTAACGGCTGGTGAACCGTCAACATAATTTCCATTCACATAGAATTTTCCAAATGGAATATCCGGCACTCGTTTATAGGGATTGACAATACTGAATTTTACGTTTTCTTTGGTTGAGGGTCCCCATTTGTAATAGTTATTGATGATATTATAATTGCCGCCCTCACCTGCATAAACATTATTGCCGCCCCAATTGTAGATGACGTTGTTACAATAATCTACATTCTCTGTTGCTGAATTTCTAATTCCATCAAAACGTGGTGTACGACTATTACAATGGGCAAACAAATTGTGATGAGCTGAAAGGTGCTTCCCTCCCCAAATCCCACCATAGCCGTGGTGTTCATAATCTTTGTCGCCCGTTTCAAAATGATAAGAATAGTTCAACGGTTCGGCAATTAGATTCCATTGAAGTGTGGTGCTGTCACCTGCATAGATCGACATCACTTCATCAGTACTCCAACTCAATGAGCAATGATCGATAATGATATTCTTTCTTCTCGTTCCGCCAAAGGCATCATCGCCCCCATTGCCATCCACCATGCCACCTTTTTGATTTTTATCGCCCATTCTAAACCTTATGTATCGAATGACGATATTATTTCCTCCTAATGAAACAGGAAAGTCTGCAAGACAAATTCCGCCTCCGGGTGCAGTTTGACCGGCGATTGTTTTATTGCTATTAATTGAAAGCCTCGACTCCAGGTGAATGGTACCTGAAACAGCAAAAACAACAATGGCGGTTTTTTTTGATTCCACTGCTTCGCGAAAGCTTCCGGCTCCATGATCTTGAAGATTGGTGACCACCATCACTATCCCCCCTCTTCCCCCCGCAGTATATTTTCCAAAACCTTCCGCTCCGGGAAATGAGATTCCCGCTTCCTGTGCCTGATCAGTTTGTGCGGTTGACCTGCTTGAAGTACAAGCAGCAAAGGGAATTAGCAAAAGAAATAGTATCCACCCTTTCATTTAAAAATGTGTTTTAAAAAGAAGGCTGCTTGACCGGACAATGCCCGATTAGCAGCCTTCAATATGATGATCAATTCAAATCAGTATCCATAATCCTGCTTCAACCGCGGGTTGGCATCAATTGATGCTTGCGGAATTGGCAACAACTCACTCTTACCAGGTGTGAATCCAATTGCATAATAAGTAAGAATGGTGGAAGTAATTCCAGTACCCAACCATTGCACTCCGGTATAAGTTGCTGAAGGAGGAGCAGGTGTAACCGTGGGCGCATAAAAAGAACCTACCCAAACCAGGCCGGAAGTAGTAACCTTGTCAAAATACATAGTGGTAGGATAAGTATTCCATGGTGCACCAGACCTGGCCGCCATTGCAGCAAGTGTGGCCTTGGTTTGCGCAATTTTTGATTCCAATAAATTCCATCTTATCAAATCATATTTGCGAATGCCTTCACTTCCTAATTCCAGCGCTCTTTCCTTGACAATCGCATCAAAAAACGCAGCGTAAGTTGATGGTGTGGTTCCAATCAGCGCTGCATTACCACCATAGGCTCTCAATCTTACCGCTTCAAAAGCAGTTTTGGCAGTGGCTGTAGGTCCATTATTCAATTCGTTATCGGCTTCGGCATACATCAACAACACATCCGATAACCTGATAATGGGCCAGTTCAATCCAAAATATTGCGCGGCAGAAGTCAATACAACAGGATTGGTAATCCAATCTCTTCTGAATTTTCCATCTACCAGGGTGGCAAGTGGTTTGCCTACATATGTACCGTTGGAGTTAATGTTATAAGCAGCAACCATAACATCTCTCCTTGTATCAGTAGAATCAAACATGTAAAAATAATTCGGCAATACAGTGAGTGCACTATTGCCAAGGTTGTTCCAACGCGTGCCATTGTAGTAACCTAACTTACTATCGCCAAGCGCGCTGCTTCCGCCTGACATTGCCACTTCCCAAATTATTTCTCCGTTCGGGTCTATTTTATGCGCATCAACATTGTCCTTCCAAAGCGCACGAAAACTTGAATTCAATTTATGCTGATCTGTGCGTTGCATAATGGCATTGCACTCATCCTTTGCGATCTGGTAATAAGTTTTGTAATCACTTCCTCTCACCATTTGCTTGTTTCTCCTTAGGGAAAAGCCGCCTCTGTATAAAGCAATCCTTGCCCTCAATGCTCTTGCCGCTCCTTGCGTGATGCGTTCGTCTGAAGGTGCTTCCGTCCTCCAGGGCAACATGCCGCTAGCCGTTGCGAGGTCGGCAATCAAAACATTGTAAATGGAATCGCGATCCGTTTTCGCCTTGAACAAATCAGACTCCTGCGCAGAAGGTTTGAATTGCGCGGGAACATCGCCCCAATTCCTGATCAACTCCAGGTAATATTGAGCACGCAATGTCAATGCTTCGCCTACCAGCCTTTTCAATTCTTTTTTATCGGCATCTGTTCCGTTGGTATACTGATCCATCAACGGAATACTATAAATACAAATGTTGGCGCGCTCAATACCCGCGTATAGTTGGTTAAAAGGAGCTGCTAACTGTGTATTGTTAGGATTGAGTGTATAGTGAGCGATATCCCTTCTTTCATTATCTGGATAAGGAGTTCCGCCTTGCCCCATCATGATGTCTTCATCATAAGGATAATACATGCTGATACGAATGCCATATCCATTGTCGCCTGTTAATGGAGCATACGCACCCAAAACTGCTTTCTGAGCATTGGCCACATTGCTGAAAACATAATCAGCACCAAAAGATGAAACCGGTTCAACGTTCAGGTATTTTTTACAGGCTGAGAAACCGACGGCAGTTGCGACTACTGCCACCAGCGCCACACCAAGTATATTGAAATTTCTTGCTTTCATTGCAAAGAAGTTTTTTAGTTTATAAACTAAGATTTACGCCAAAAAGGAACGAACGGCTGCGTGGATACGCAGAATAATCTACTCCCGGGGTAACAGGATTGCTCCTTCTTGTACTCACCTCGGGATCATATCCAGAATAATTCGTGAATACCGCAATGTTACTTGCTGTGAAATAGAATCTCACTTTTTGCAATTTGATTCTACTGATCACTGATGGAGGCAGACTATATCCCAAAGTTATATTGTTGAGGCGGATGAATGATCCATCCTCAATTGCCCAGGAATGCAGCAGGAATGAATTACTGCTGGTGCTTGGAGTCCAGATAGTAGCATTTTCATTCAATTTTGTCAAGGCAACGGGGTCGGTAACAACCTGGCCCTGTGCATCGATCCTCCGCCAACGGTTGTTCATAACTGTGAGCATATTGGCATTTGGCGTGTAACCTGTAGTGAATTCAAGATTATTGGCGTTGTATACATCACCTCCAAACTGGTAATTGATGAACACGCTAAGATCAAAATTCTTGTAAGAGAATTGTTGATTCAATCCGCCAAAGAACTTTGGCTGGGCAACACCAATGATCGACTTATCATTATCATTGATCAAAGAATCGCCATTAAGGTCTTTGAATCTCAAAGAACCCGGTTGTGGTGGCGCCAGAACGGTTGCGTTGCTCGGAACTCCGGTCTTGAGCGTGTATACACGCGTGGTTGGATTGAAATCAAATTGATCTACTGTGTAAAATCCATCCGTAGTGAACCCCCACATAGAGCCTACCGGATCACCTACCCTAACTATATAATCTGCTGGCGTGTTAGAAAATCCCCATCCTGAATTGGCGAGATAAAAACTTTGGAATGTGCCCAGACTCTTAATTACATTTTTGTTATTCGACAAATTGAAGTTGATATTCCAGGTAAAATTCTTGCTTTGAACCGGAGTAGCATTCACTTGTACTTCCACTCCTTTATTTTCAGTTGATCCTACATTCTGAATTTGAGAAGTGTAGCCCGATGAAGTAGGAACTGGAACAGCCACTAATAAATCATCAGTAGTATTCTTATAAACATCCAATGTGAACTGCAACCTGTTTTTTAAGAAACTCGCATCAAGGCCAATATTCCTGGAAACAGTAGTCTCCCAAACAAGGTCTGGGTTTGCCAATGCACTCGGAACATAAGCCGATACTAATTGATCATTCAAACCGTATTGACTACCCGAATTAAATTGTGTGAGGTATAAAAAGTTTTGAATTCTATTGTTTCCTGCTTCGCCATAACTCACCCTGAACTTAAGATCGTTGATGGTTGCACTCAACTTATCAAAGAATTTTTCGTTCGATATCCTCCACGCGATTGAACCAGCGGGAAAATAACCCCACTTGTTTCCTTCTGCAAACTTCGATGAACCATCGGCTCTTAAACTCACCGATAGCAAATACCGGTTATCGAATGAATAATTGACTCTTCCAAAATATGAGAGAAGGCGTTCTTCTGCCTCGTATGATGGCGGGTTCGAATTATTCACGTAATTCGTTCCGAGGTTCATATTGCCCAACGCTTTTGTGGGCGAAATCCCCAATGGAAAATTGCGGGCTAACTGGTTTTCTCCCTTGATCTTGTTTTTATAGGTTTCTTGTCCCACCAACACCGTAATGTTGTTCATTTTATTGAATCCACCCTCAAGATTTGAATTGGTGAAAGTTAGTACGTTGGAATTATTGAACGTCACCCGTTGAGAAGTACCGATACCAGCCAGGGGCAGACCTGATCCATTCTGTTTAGAATTGTTAGTAATGGTGTCATCAAATGCTTCCTGTCGTTGATTAGTGTAATCAACACCTACGGTGGTTCTGAAATTCAGGTAGCTGGTTAGTCTCAGATCCACATACAGACTCACGTTTGCAAGATTGGTTGTATTTCTTCTATACTCTGCTGCATTCAATAGAATTGGGTTTACCAGCGACAAACTATTAGCATTTGTTTCTGCTGCATAATTGGGATCATAATCTGTTTCATCTTGTCCTGGTAAAAGCAAAGGACGATATTTCACGCTTTGTCTTAAGCGGTTAGTTGAAGAAGAACCACTGCTTGAAGTACCTGCACCATTAACAACTGTATTATTATACCTGGTATTGAATCCAACCTTCAATACTTTATTTACCGTGTGATCAAATTTAAAGCTGACCAGCTTACGATCGAAGTCGGAATTCAGCATGATTCCTTCCTCGGAGTTTGAGGTAAGGCTAAGATTGTATTGGGTAGTTTGTGTTCCACCGTTCAAACTTACATTGTGTGTTTGGGTAAGTGCCGATCTGCCAAACATCTCCTCTTGCCAATCCTGCAAAGGAACATTCTTATAATTGCTCAAAGTATCGAAGGTGGTTCCATATTGACGCGCGAAACTTGCACTATCAGTAGCATTGCCGCGGCTTCTTTCCCATTGGTACACCACGAAGTCATATGGATTCATCACGTCCAGCTTGTTAGCAAGTTTGTTGACACCCATGAAACCATTGTAACTAATGATTGTCTTATTATTTTTTCCGCTTTTGGTTGTAATGATGACAACACCATTTGCTCCCCTTGCACCATAAATAGCTGTTGCCGATGCGTCTTTCAACACATCAACCGATTCAATATCCTGGGGTGATAGGGATGCCAATCCATTTTCTACCTGGATGCCATCAATAACATAAAGAGGAGAATTGTCTTGTGTAATAGATCCTCCACCGCGAACCCTTATCAAAACTTCCGCATTGGGGGATCCTTCCGATCCTGTAACCTGAACCCCGGCAAGTCTTCCAGCAAGAGCCTGTGCTGCGGAATTCAAGGGTATATCTTTCAATTGTCTTGCATTAACTGAAGAAACAGAACCCGTAAGGTCTCTTCTTTTCACGGATTGGTAACCAATCACCACCACATCATTGAGGTTGCTGGCCTCTTCCTTCATTGTCACACTGAGATTTAAGCTAGTGCCGAGATTTACTTCCTGGGTGGCGAATCCAACAGAAGAAAAAACAAGTGTGAGATTATCCCGATCCGGGACTTGTAATTTGAACTCTCCCTTTGTATCAGTGGCAGTGGAAATATTAGATCCTTTCAGGGCAACTGTCACACCGATCAGGGACTCGCCGGTTTCCTTTACTACTTTGCCCTGTATTGATTTCATTTGTTGGGCCGCGACTAATCCGTAAATAGAAAGGAAAAGAAAGACTAACCAGAATTTTCTTTTCATAATGGAAGCAATTTTGGTATCGTTACTGGAATCAGGGGATAATTGAAAAATTCAATCTAATCAAAGAGTAGCTGCGAGTCAATAAACGCTGCATATACAGCTGAGTTTCTCTTTTTCCCGCAATGCAACTTAACTGATAATTAATGCAATACTCTACTAATTATGAATTTCCCTGACAATTCTACGCAGATTTGGGTGTGTTCAACCAATAGTTGATTGACTTTTTTTATGCAAACGTTCCCGACATCGTTTCCAGCCAAAACGTTACCTTTCATTCTTCAAACCTTTATACGAAAAATCATACTTTTAAAAGAGCGGCGCAACCTGGATTGCAGCCAAAAATTTATTGACCCGAATGAAGTTTGAAACGGCAACGATAAAGGATATTGCGAGAGCGCTGAACCTTTCTACATCCACAGTTTCCCGGGCGCTGAGAGGAAGCTATGAGATTAGTCCGGAGACTAAGAAACTTGTTCTTGAATATGCCGAAAAGATTAATTACCGTCCCAATCCCATCGCTCTCAGTCTCAAAGAAAGAAGGAGCCGGTCAATTGGTGTGGTGGTGAGTGAGATCGCGAACAACTTCTTCTCACAGGCTATTAATGGCATCGAGTCCATTGCCTATAACCGCGGTTATCATGTAATCATCTCGCAGAGTCATGAATCTGAAGAGAGAGAAATGGTGAACGTACAGCACCTCGCATCGCGGTCGGTGGATGGGCTACTCGTGTCTCTATCCAGTCAAACTACCGATCTTTCCCATTTTAAGGAATTACACGAAAAAGGATTACCGATTGTTTTTTTCGATCGCATCACTGATGAAATAGAAACACACAAGGTTGTGGCCGACAACTCGCTTGGTGCATTTCATGCTACCGAACACCTTATATATAATGGATGCAAGAAAATTGCGCATATCACCAGTTCACCGCAATTATCGATCACCAAAGAACGATTGGATGGCTATAGGAAAGCACTGGAGAAACACAAGATTCCATTTACGGAATCCTTGGTGAAATATTGCAATCATGGCGGAATGATGGTTGATGAAGTGGATGATGCCATGAATGATCTTTTTTCGGGGAAGAATAAACCTGATGCCATTTTTACCGCGGGCGACAGACTCACAACCGTTTGCCTCGGGATCATCAAAAGGTCGAAGAAAAAAATTGCGGACGTTCCAATAACAGGGTTTACCAATACCAATCTTGCTGATCTTTTTTCACCTTCCCTCACCACTATCAGGCAACCTGCGTTTGAAATTGGACAAGTGGCCACTGAGTTGTTGATTCAGATTATTGAAAGCAAACGACCGGTCACAGAATTTGAGACCAGGGTGTTGGAAACAGAATTGGTCATTCGGGAATCAAGTCAACAAAAGCCAGCAGTCCGACAGGCAACTCCACATTGACCCCTCAACATTATCCGTAAACCACTCCCACTCACCACTCACCACTCACGATCTAAGATTTCGATCCTCATGCGGTGCTTTCTTGTGTATATCGTGCACTTCATTCATAAAGTTTCCAACGCGCGAATCAGCATATACCCCAAAGGCATCAATTAAAGTTCCTTTACATCCATCGTGAGTTTCAATTTCATAGAGGATACTCATATCGTCGGGATCAGATATTCCTTCAAAGCGAAAGAAATTTGGGACGTTCACCTCATTTGGTTGGTACACGCGGTTGGTGCCGAGACATTTCAATCCTTCGTCTGTTGCCTTAAACCAATTGACAAACCCCTTTGCACTTGCGCGCTCCAGGCATTTTTGTAATTCCGTCATGTTGGTAAGGCGTTCATTTGCAGTTAGCGCAGTTCTTCCATTAATGGCAGATTCATTTCTCATACTATGTTCATTCTATTGTAAAGTATATATCGTCAAAAAGAACGCCACGTTCCAATTGGCAGTTGACAGTTTTCAGTTTACGGTTTACAGTTTTCAGTTTACGGTTTTCAACTTCGGAACGTTATTATGCAGAAATCACCTATAATACACTCCAGTATCAGTGAGTTGACAGTTGACGGTTGACAGTTGACAGTTGTCAGTTTACAGGTTCGGAGGGTCATCATGTGGAAACTAACCAGTCTAAGAACTAACAAACATGAAAAGCTATCGAAAAAATAGTTACCAGTTGCCAATTGTCCGTTGCCAGTGGTTCCGAGGTGGCTTAATTTTTGGGCAATTGTTGACGGCCGTTTCAACGTAAGACGATATGCGAAGATTGATTCTGGTATCTAATCGCCTACCATTTACAATTGAAAGATCGGGAAATGAAACCCGTTTGCGACAAAGCACGGGTGGGCTGGTGTCTGCTATAAAAAGCTATTTCGAAAAAAATGCTGATACCCGGTATTCATTCGATCAAAAAATTTGGGTCGGAAGCGTGGACTTTTCTCTACAAGACCTGGAGGCATTGAAAGAGGGAATGGCTCAGCAAGAATTCAATATTGAGCCGCTTACGATAGAGGAAAATACTTATAGCAATTATTACAATGGATTCTCTAACTCAACCGTGTGGCCGCTATTTCATTACTTTCCCTCCCTTCTTGAAACACGCAGAGAATTCTTTGAGGCATATAAGGCAGTCAACCAACAATTCGCAGACAAGATTGTTTCGATAATAAACGATGATGACATTCTGTGGATACACGATTATCACCTGATGTTGTTACCCCAAATGGTGAGGAATAAGAAACCAAATGCCGCCATTGGCTTCTTCCTTCATATACCTTTCCCTTCATTTGAAGTATTACGGTTACTACCAACCGAATGGAAGAACGCACTGTTATCCGGAGTTCTGGGTGCCGACCTCGTAGGATTTCATACGCATGAATACGCTCAGTATTTTGTTCGATCGGTTAAGATGGTGATGAAGATCGACAATCATTTCAACACTCTTCTTTACAAAAACAGGCTGATCAAAATCGATCTTTTTCCATTGGGGGTGGATTATGAAAAATTTCATTCCACAAATGGCGAAGTGCAGGAGCAAATAGATAAAGTGAAGTCGGCATTCGCGGATAAAAAAATAATCTTCTCGGTGGACCGCCAGGATTATAGCAAAGGCCTGATGGACAGGTTGCGCGGGTTTGATCAATTTTTGCATGATCATCCTGAGTGGAAAGAGAAAGTGGTGTATCTCCAAAATGTGATTCCATCCAGGGATGAAATTCCCGCTTACATGGAAAGAAAAAGGATGTTGGAAGAATTGATCGGTACCCTCAACGGCAAATATTCTACCATACAATGGCAACCGATCATTTACCGCTACAATCATCTTGAATTCGACCAGTTGAAGGGACTGTATAAAGTTGCTGACGCAGCCTTGATCACTCCGCTGAGAGATGGGATGAATCTTGTAGCAAAAGAATTTGTTGCCAGCAGGAGTGATAAGCAAGGTGTGCTCATTTTAAGTGAACTTACTGGCGCAGCCAGCGAATTGAGTGAAGCAATTTTGGTAAACCCACTCGATCGGGAAGAGATTTCGAATGCCATTAACCAGGCGCTCACCATGCCAATCAAAGAACAGGAAGAACGAATGGTTATGATGCAAAAAAGACTGAAGGAATATGATGTGGTAAAATGGATGTCGGATTTCCTGGATCAACTCTTATCAGTAAAGAAAGAACAACAAAAATTAAGAATGAAGTTGCTCGATGAAAACGCTGTTCAAAAAATCATTCAGGCGTACAAAGTAGCGAAGAAGCGGTTAATGTTGTTAGACTATGACGGAACACTTGCACCATTTACCCGAATTCCCTCCGAAGCAAAACCATCCAAAGTATTGATGGAACAATTGGAAATAATGGCGAATGATCCAATAAATGAGGTGGTGGTAATTAGTGGCAGAGACGAAAGAACTTTGGATAGCTGGTTGGGTAAATTACCGATCTCACTGGTTGCTGAACATGGTGCTTCCATAAAATTTAAAGGAAGCAACTGGCAAAAGCAATTCAATATTCAACCTGGCTGGAAGGATCGGATCAGACCCATAATGGATCTTTTTGCTTCTCGCTGTTCCGGATCCCTGGTGGAAGAAAAAGATAATACGCTCGCATGGCATTATAGAAATAGTGTTCCTGAATTAGGATTTACCAGATCAAGGGAATTGATGAATTCTATTTCGCAATTGATCACTAATACTTCCCTGCAGGTTATTGATGGGAATAAAGTATTAGAAGTCCGACAATCAGGAGTAGATAAAGGAACTACTGCAATGAAATTATTGAACAACTTTCAGCCCGACTTTATTTTCAGCATAGGTGATGATGCTACGGACGAGGATATGTTTAATATTCTAAACAAAAAAGGCTTTAATATAAAGATTGGCAACGGGGCAACCGCGGCTAATTACAATGTATTACAACAATCGGAAGTGTTGCCACTATTATCAAAGCTTATTAATTCAACAAACATCAAAGAAGAAAATGCCTATACATAAGTATGAAATGGGCGTGATCGGCAATTGTTCATACCTCGCCTACATTAACACTAAGGCGGACGTAAAATGGATGTGCGTTCCGCGCTTCGATAGCAGTTTTATTTTTGGTTCTTTACTGGATGAGGAGAAAGGAGGTCATTTTTATGTACAGCCTTCCTCGCCGAATTTTGAAAATTCACAATATTATATTGAGAATACAAACGTCCTGTGTACAGAATTCGCAACTTCCGAGGGCAGGTTCAGAGTAGTAGATTGTGCTCCTCGCATGACCATTCACGAAAGACAATTCAGGCCAACAATGTTGATCCGGAAGATTGAATTAATGAGCGGAACACCAGTGATCAAGGTAGGCTGCACTCCTAAAGGAAATTATGGTGAAACCAACCCGGAGGTGGCGCTCGGAAGTCATCATATTCGGTATCTGAATCTCGACTCACAGGTGCGACTTACAACGGATATCCCCATCAACTATATATTAAATGAAAGTTCTTTTGTGCTGGATCAGCACCGTTACCTGGTGTTAACCTATGGTGAACCGTTAGAAGCTCCGTTGGAGGAAACCTCCGAAGAATTTATTCGCAAAACAATTAATCATTGGCAGAATTGGGTGAAAAGCTGTTACCTACCCAATATTTTCCAGGAACAAATTATTCGTTCAGCTCTGGTATTGAAACTGCATCAATACGAAGACACCGGGGGAATCATAGCATCAGGAACTACAAGTTTACCCGAATACCATGAAAGCTCCCGCAATTGGGACTATCGCTTTTGCTGGTTTCGGGATACATACTATACATTAAGAGCCTTTAATCAATTGGGACATTTTGAAGAATTGGAAAAGTACTTTGAATTCATTCAAAATATCCTGAACAACTCGGGCGACAATCTTCAACCACTTTATTCCATAACAGGTGAGAAAAATCTTCATGAAATTGAGTTGGAACATCTAAGTGGTTATTTGGGTAATAAACCGGTGAGGATTGGAAACAAAGCTTACGAGCAAGTTCAATATGATGTATATGGACAGGTACTGGTGGGCGTATTGCCTTTATATACCGACAGAAGATTAACCTTCACCAAAAAAAGCAGTTACAAGAGAATTATATCCTGGTTGTTGAAACAGATTGAACGCACCCGCAACCTGGAAGATGCAGGCTTGTGGGAGTTCAGAAACCAGAAGCAAATTCATACTTATACTTTATTGTTTCATTGGGCAGGCGCGAAAGCAGCATTTAAGATCGCAAAGAATTTCCAGGACGAAGTGTTGATGCAGCAGGCAGAGAGACTTTCATTGGATGCTGAGGACATGCTGGAGAAATGCTATAATCCAAAACTAAAGGCTTATACACAGGCAATGAATACTGAACATCTCGATGCCAGTACGCTCATGATGATCACCATGAATTATCTTCCTCATGATTCTCAAAAAGCGAAGGACCACATTGCAGCTCTCGAAAAAGAGTTACTGACCGACCGTGCATTGTTCTATCGATATAAACACTTTGATGATTTTGGGGTGCCTGAAAGTACATTCCTCGTATGTGCGTTCTGGTATGTGGATGCCCTTGCATGCGTGGGAAGGATCAGCGACGCGATAGAGAACCTCAATAACCTTCTCCATTATGGCAATCACTTGGGGATTTTTAGTGAAGATGTGGCCACTGATGGTTCACAATGGGGAAATTTTCCTCAAACATACAGCCATGTGGGATTGATCAACGCCGCATTTCGCATTTGGAAAAAGATGGAAAGTGAGGATTTTATTTAAGTGAATAACCTGTTTATTTCGCTCAATGTTCCACGCTCAGATATGATATTAAATAATACAATATGAACGCATTTGCCTATCAACCCGGGGAAAATGTTCAATTGTTATATACAACGCACGAGCACTGTTGAATACATTTCTCGATTTGCTACCTATTGTTTCATTTTCAGTTTAATAAATAGTTGGTATAATATTTCGTGTAAAATCATCTTGAACCTATCGTATCACCTTTAAAAATTGGATGTAAAACTTAGGAACGGCAGGGCCTTTGATAGATAATGCTGAACTAAGATCATATCCGAATCAAATTCATTAACACAAAAAATTATTCTATGTCATCTAACCTAGAAAATCAAATGGATCGTGGCACCCAGGATGAAAGGGAAAACCGGGAATCTGAAAATCAAGAGAATGTTGGACGCACTAAGGGCTCTTCCAACCGGGGATTCGCTTCCATGGATCCAGAGCAACAGCGCTTGATAGCGAGTAAAGGCGGTAAAGCGGCACACCAATTAGGCGTTGCTCATGAATTCAATTCAGAGGAGGCTCGCGAAGCCGGCCGTAAAGGTGGAGAAGCTGTGAGTCGCGATAGAGAGCATATGGCAGCTATTGGTCGTAAGGGCGGTGAAGCCTCAAGAGGTGGTGGCCGCGGCAGGGAAAAGAGTAGGGAGCCCGAACAAGAATAAATACAGCATATATGTCCGATATGGAAATGGCGCCAATAGCGCCATTTTTTGTTCGAGATTATTCTTAACTAATTGATTTCACAAGAGTTCAAACGGGAATTCGTTTAATTTCTCTTTTTCCGCACATCTTATTAACAGGCAATCGTGATACTATACTCCTTGTCGTAGAGTGAGTATTTTTCTTCCCAATTCAGCATAATCATTTTCCTCGCATTGCGGTTTTCGAATAATTCTTCAGAAACAACGGTGTCGTTAATGGCCAGTTTAATTCGTCCACTTACAGGGATATGCTGCAATTGAAGAGCGATCTTAGGGTTCCTGGCCTGGGGTTGATTTTTAGACCACATAAAACTTTTTCTATACTCTCACAAAGGACATACCGTACGTTCATGCTGGCACTGGCAATGGGCAATCCTGTTGATCATCCAGTCTTCTTCATGACCAGTATATCAGCCTGCTCCGGGCGGGGAAGGCTATTGTACCAGTTGGTAACAGAGGGAGCATTTACTTTATTGGTAGGAACGAACGAGTCAAAGAATTTTTCAAGTAACTCAAGACTTTTCAGTGGTAAATAGAATTTCTTTCCCCCTTCCTCAATTTTATACATGCGGTTTATAGGGTCATATTCGGGTTTTAAGACGGCAGATTTCATATCCTACAGGTTCTAATCTTATAACTGATAAAATCCGGCCAAAAATTGAAATGGGTGCCTCGTTTCGCCCTATTATGGATCTGGCGCAGCATTTTTCAGGCATGAATTTTTACTGGAATTAAATAGAAATAGGGCATATGAGATTGAAAAAAAGAAATAAAATGGAACGAAGAGCCTATCAAAGAAATGAACAAGGTAACCCCGACAATACAAAAAGGGAACAACAGGAATATACAGAATATGTGTGGGTATCTTATTCTGACGAAATGAATAAGAAGAGAGAGGACGAGAAAGACAACTCGCTATTAGAAAGATCAAATCGATTTGCATTGTAACGTTGATGGATGGTGTAACCACTCACCACTCACCACTCACCCCTTCGCCGATCCCGATAGCTATCGGGAGGCGGGCGAACACCACTCACTTCTTCCTATTCGATTGCCTGATGGGTAATATAAACTGAAAGCACGCACCCTTGCCATCCTCACTCCTGGCAGTTATTATCCCATTGTGTTTATCGATGATCTTTTTGGTAATCGCCAAACCAATGCCAGTGCCTTCATATTTTTCTTTTGTATGGAGTCGCTGAAATAT
>AR_comb_assmDRAFT_10742246_pt1 | contig 16402 bp, 14 predicted proteins | sample ArasoioldDNA_FD_10543 | JGI IMG/M metagenome (IMG submission 10543) | reverse complement strand
TGCTCGCTCAGGGCGAGCCCTGTAAGTATACGGCGAGCAATGAGTTGTGCGAAAGACATTGTCCACGATCGGTACCTCGGCCGCGCGGGCGCAGCCATCAGGACGCCACATACGGCTGCTAGTCTGTACGGAGACGGTCGTGCACATCGGATTTGTTTTACCCAATTCGTTGATCGAGCGATCGGATGTCATCCCATAGGCTGATGCGCGCACTCATCGTGTGCGCGGCACTTGCCTGCAGCAGTGCGTGCGCGATCGCGACGACCGCTCCCTCGCATCGCAGCGATCGCACGATCGCTCTTCAGGAGTCGGTGGCTGCGGCAGTGCTGCACGGCAAGCATCTGGATCTGCACATCGCCGCGCCAGCCCCTCTCGTTCACCCCGACGTGCTCGTCGTGTACGCCAGCGGCGACGGCGGCTGGTTCGGCGCAGCCGTCGATCAATGGCGGAAGATTGCGCAGAGCGGCTATGCGACGGTTGGGTTCAGTTCGCGCTCATTCTTGCGGATCGAACGTCCGCCAGGCGCGGCGCTGAACGCCGCCCGCCTCGCGAATGAGTACGAGCTCATCGTGCAGGATGCGCGACGCGCGCTCGGATGGCAGGACACCCCAAAAGTGATTCTCGCGGGCTGGTCGAGAGGCGCCGCCTTCGCCGTGCTCGCAGGCAGTGAGCCCGTCTTCCGCGACAGTCTCGTCGGTGTCATGGCGATCGGGCTCGCAGAAGGCGAGAATCTCACCGTCGACGACAGCGACGACACCGACGATGGGCGTGCTCCCGAGACGTCACGCCACTGGCTATTCGACAGCTACGCGCGCCTGATGCAGTTGCCGGCTCCCTACGCAGTCATTCAGGCGACTGGTGACAACTACTTTCCTGCGGCTGACGCGCGGCAGCGATTCGGTGCCGACACAGCGACGCGGCGCTTCTATCAGGTCGAGGCGAAGAACCACCGCTTCTCTGGTGGCTCGGCCGCCTTCGAGGCGGCGCTGATGGACGTCCTGACGTGGTTGTCATCGAGCGCGTCGAAAGCAGCGAGCGACGGTTTAGGATGAGGACATGAAAAAGCCGGGCGCGAGCGAGGCTCAATCGGCCTCGGAACTGATCTCGAAAAGAATCGCCGAACTCGGAGACTGGCGCGGAGAAACCCTCAGCAGAATGCGCGCACTCATCAGGGCCGCCGACCCGGACGTCGTCGAGGAATGGAAGTGGGCCAAGGCGACCACACCCGGCACGCCGGTGTGGTCACACGACGGCATCATCTGCACCGGCGAGTCCTATAAGAGTGTCGTGAAGCTCACATTCGCCAAGGGCGCGTCGCTGAAAGATCCGGGACGTCTCTTCAACTCGAGCCTCGACGGGAACGTACGCCGGGCGATCGACATTCACGAAGGTGAAGAGGTCAACGCGTCCGCCTTCAAGACGCTCATCCGCCAAGCCGTTGCTCTCAACAGTTCTGGCAAGTCGAAATCTTCGAAGAAAGCGAGGTCCTAAGGCGTTCCGAAGACGCCGTGGAAAACTTCGGCGCTGATCACATGATCATCGGCGCCAAACGTCAGGTTCTCTGACACGCGCCTCGTTCGACCGCCGATCTCGGCGTCGTAAATGATCGCCAGCTCCCGTGTATAGGCATCCCACAACACTCTATCGACAGTAAACCGGAGCGACCTCACCTGCTCGAGCGCCGTAATCCAGTACTGCCGCAAGGCCTGCTTACCGCAAACGGTCGCCACGCCCACAACCGCGAGCGCCGTGGGGCTCGTAAAGACGACCTGATCATGAAAGTGCGCGAGCACACGCTCAACTGCCAGCTCGTTCCAATCCGCTGCCCACTGCTCTGCAAAGGCCCGCGCCTCTTCTGCCGTCATCGCCACCACCTCTTCACTATTCTTAATCCGCTCGCGCCGGAAATATTCCAGCAAGCGTCGGTGACACGGGAGCGGCGCGCGTGTTGCAGCCGCGTCAGCCGTGGCATTCCGATTTCGAGACGATGAGCCCGTCGGTAAAGGTCTCCAGCGCGTTGTCAAGAAAGAGCTGCGGACGGCGGTGAACTGTCTGACCGATGGTGAGAACGAAGCGATTCACGAGGCGCGGAAGAGCATCAAGAAAGTGCGGGCAGTCCTGCAGCTCGTGGGCGGCAGCCTCGGCGCTAACGGCGCCCTGAAAGAGCTTCGTCGCGCCAGTCATCTGTTGACGCCGCTACGCGATGCGGACGCCATCATCGAGACAGCGCACGACCTTCGCTCTCGCAGCGAGGACGCAACGCCTGCTTCAGTGTCGGCACGATTGGACGCACACCTCGCGACACAGCAAGCCACATGTAGAAGGGCAGCTGACCGCGACCATGTCCGACCCAAGGCCGCGCGCGCCATTGATCGAGTTCGACGCGACTTGCGCGACTGGCACTGGAAGCGCACCGATTATTCCGCGCTGGTCAAAGGCCTCAAGCGAAGCTACAAGCGCGCGCGCAACGGCATGCGGACGATTCGCGGCGATAGAAACCCGGATGCCTTCCATGAATGGCGCAAGCGGGTGAAGACCCTCTGGTACGGGCTTCGGCTCCTTGAAGATCACGCACCGCGTCTTCACCGCACTATCGCGGACTTCAAGCGTCTGGAGACGTGGCTCGGTGACGATCACAACCTGTTCGTGCTGGAACAGCAGATATACACCATGAGATTCCCCACGCCGGCCGATGGTGGCCGCGCGCATCTGCACACGCGCATCGAACGGCGTCAGCACGAATTGCGGCGAAAGGGGCTGGCCATCGGCGCACGATTGTTCGCGGTCTCGCCGAAGGAATTTGTCGAACGTCGCACGCCACCGTCCCTCAGTGAATAGCGTCGAACAGACCTTTCATAATCGCCTTCAGCGGGATGTTCGTCGTGATCACCGGAATCATCGGGAGCGCGAGCGCAAGCAGGAAGGCGATGGCGGTACTCTTCCGAAATGGAAACGGCGCCATCTGCTCGATGTTTTTGAACGCCGCCGACAGATCGGCGAGCGAGCTGACATCGGGCGCGCCGAGCAATTCTGAAACGTTCTGATGGCGCGGAGTCCACTTGCGTCGGAACTGCAACGACACAAGATGCTGCATCGATCCGTACACTCGAGTGCTCAGCCTCTTCTCACGCAGCAACGCTGGCGTGAACATGGCCAGCGGAAGAAAGAACACCAGCAACAGGATGACGCCGAGCGCCGCAGCCGGCCATTTCAGGAACTCCAATGTCAGCTGACCGCTCAAGATCTGCGCCCGCCAGTTGGCTCCGGCCACCGCTGACACGGCCAGGACAATCGGCACGAAGGCACGCGGAATCTCACTGAGAAATCCGAGGCCGCCGGTCAAATCACCATTGGTCGCATCGAGCTGGAGAGGCATCCGAGAGATCTGTCGAAGCACTTCTATCCAGATCAACCACTTCCAGAGTGCGACTGCAATGAGTGCGAGGAACAACACCTGTGTGACGAGCATCGCGTAATAGCCGGCAGGCGTGATGGCCCCTGAGGCTGCGTCGACGGCCCATGCCGCAGACGCGACGCGGCCAGATTCCACCAGATAGCCCACCTGCAGGTACACCGCGCCAAGGACGATGAACTCGGGCAGCTTCCAGTCGCGGAGCCGCCGTGTTCGCTGCATGATCTCGCGGAACCGTGAGAGGTCCGTGATGCGGATGATGTTGGCATCCAGGAAGTGCTGCGCCATCTCACGGAAACGTGTCTCCATCGTCACCTGCGCGATCAGCAGCAGCGGAATCGCGATGAACGCACGCGCGTAGACGCGATAGTCCACGAGGAACGAGCGAAGGCCATCCACTCCGCTGTGAGTCGCGGTCAAGATCGCGAGGGGAAGCCAGGCGATCGCGATAGCCAGTGGCATCCGCCGCTGAAGATCCCACCTGCGCGGATGGATCAATCCGGCTTTCACCTGGACGCGGTAGAACGCTCCCCCGCGGATCAGAGAGATCGGTATCTCCTTGGCGCGTTCGTCATCGGATGGGGCGCGCAGAGGTCGGACAGCCTCGGCCACGTCCGATCGAAGGACCAATCGATGTGCCATCCGACGGAGGCCTGTGAATCGCGGTTTCTCGGGGAACTGCGCGAACCCGGTACGCGAGGCCCGAACTAGGCCGCAGGAACCGCGGCCGTTCGTGGCCGTTCGCAGCGGCGCTTACTTCTCGCCGGCGTCGGTATTGTCGGGCTCTTCGCCAGGCGGCGGAGGCGTGCGCCCGACGAGCAGTCGATCGACTCTGTTCCCGTCCATGTCCACGATCTCGAAGCGGAAGGGGCCCCGCTCGAAGATGTCTCCAATCTGCGGCACGCGACCGAGTGCGAACATCGCCAGCCCGCCCAGCGTGTGGTAATGCTGGCGATCCTCGTCGGTCAGCAGGGAGTCGTCATCGAGCGTGCGAAGCACGGTATCGATATCGATGCTGCCGTCCATCAGCCAGCTGCCATCTTCACGGCGGACGATCGCCGGCTCCTCACCGGGTTCCGACGGCAGGTCGCCGACGATCGCGGCGATGACGTCGGTCAAGCTGACGAGGCCTTCGACGTCGCCGAATTCGTCCACGACCAGCGCGAGCGGAAGGTGCGTGCGCTTGAACTGCTCCAGCAGTTTCATCAGCGACATCGTCTCGGGCACGTACAGCGCCGGTTCCGCGATCGACGGCAGATCCAGCGCATTCGTGCCCAATGCCTGCTCGAGTATTTTCGCCGCGCGCACGAAGCCAAGTACGTGATCCAGACCTCCGTCGCACAACGGCAGCACGTTGTGCTGTGCACCACGGAGCTTGTCGCGATTCGTCTCGACAGAATCACGCACGTCCAGGTAGACAACCGTGGAGCGCGGCGTGAGGACCGAACCCACGTGCCGCTGATCCAGGTTCAGTACGTTGGTGACCAGTTCCTGCTCGGTGGGCTCGAACACGCCTTCCTCGGCGCCTTGCTCGACCAGCACCTTGATCTCTTCAACGGTCACCGCAGGCGTCTTTACCTGACGCACACGAAGTAGGCGAAGGATCGTTTCAGTCGAGACGCTGAGCAGCAATACCAGCGGCCGGGCAACCGCGGAGAGGATCTGCATCGGCCGCGCGATGATGCTGGCGATCCTCTCCGGATGCGTCAACGCCAGCCGCTTCGGGACAAGCTCGCCGAGGATCAACGACACGTACGTCAATCCGACGACCATGGTGCTCATCGCGAGCAGATGAGCGTAGGGCGCCAGCGACGGCACCTGCATGAAGAATGTATTGAGTCGTGAGACCACAGCGGCCTCACCGATCGCACCGTTAAGGATGCCGATGCTGGTGATGCCAACCTGCACGCTGGACAGAAATCGCGTCGGCTCTGATGACAACTGCAACGCACGCTGCGCCCCAGCGCTGCCATCGTCGGCCATCTGCACGAGGCGGGCACGCCGCGAGCCGACGATCGCGATCTCCGACATCGCGAAGAGGCCGTTCAACAGGATGAGGACAAAGACGAGCAGAAGGTCTGTGATCATGGTCGCTGAGCGTCCGCGTATCGCTCCGCTGTACATTGTGTCCCAGCGGTTCGCGGCGGACGGCCACCACCACGACGATCAGGTCCGGCTAAAGCCGGACACTACAAGCGGACTGATCAATCACATCGACCGCGATCTCACCGTGCTGGCGTCGCCGGCGTGTCGAGATTGGTGAGCGCTCAGCTTCAGGACCTGATCCCTGACGAGCCGCCCGACGCGCTCGACCTCGTGATCCTGAAGCGACTCGTACACCGGTACTTGCACGGCGGTCGAAGCGTATTCCGCGCCGGGCGCTGTCGGGCCAGACCAGTTGAACAACTCCATCCTGGTGCACACGTCCACATGCATCGGTGCGACGTCAACGCCACGGCGGATGCAGCGTTTGACGATGGTGTCGCTCTCTGGAACGTAGGCGCAGTATTGGTAGTAGACGTGTGTGCGATCTGATGGTGCGTGGGGGATCGCGATGCCGGGAATCGATCCGAGCAGATCATCGAGCAGCGCGGCGTGATGTCTTGTTCGCTCGATGAACTCCGGAAGGTGCTCGAGGCCCGCGAGTCCCATCGCGGCCTGTACGTTGGTGAATCGTCCACGGTAGTGCGCCGGCAGCGGATCGAGGGACCGCCGTTCTTCCCACAACCGTTCTTCCGGCTTCGCGTCGATCCACGACGCCGTCCACCAGATTGGGAACAGTGAATAGGTGAAGACCTTTGGCCGGATGAAGGTGTGCTGCCACTTGCCAGACCGTAAGAGGTGTTCGACGCGCTTCTCGTCGGGCCACGCTTCGCCGTCGGCGTACTCGCCGACGCGCCTGGCGAGATCAGCATCACGCATCCACGCGAGTCCGCCGCCGTACGTGTTGAGTGGCTTGAAGGCCTGGAAGCTGAAGAAGCTCGCGTCGCCGAGCGTGCCCACCATTTGGCCCTTATAGGCGGCACCGAGCGAATGCGCACAGTCCTCGATGACCTTGAGGTCGTAGCGCTTTGCGATGTCGAGGATCGCATCCATGTCACACGACATGCCGTAGAGATGCGTCGGGAGCACAGCGCGCGTGCGTGGTGTAATCGCGCGCTCGACGGCGCCGGGACTCAACGTGAACGTCACCGGGTCGATGTCGGCGAATACCGGAGTCAAGCCAGCAACCCGTGCGATCTCGGGAACCACCCAGAAGGTAAAGGCCGGAACCACGATCTCGCTGCCGGGTGGCAGGTCCATCGCCTTGAGGATGAAATACAGCGCCATCCTGCCGTACTCCGTCGAGCACGTGCGGACGTGCCCGCCACCAAGGAAGCGGGCGAACTCGCTCTCGAACCGCTCGATGAGGGGCCCCTGCACGAGCTGATTGCGCGCGCGGCAGTCCTGGATGATCTGTGAGAGTTCGGGCACGACTCGTGTCCCAAATCGACCGATAGCAGCCATCGTCCTTCCCTACTCCGCGTGCTCGATGACGCGGCGTTCGTACGAGCCCAATACCTTGAACAGCAACAGCAGCAGCAAGCCGACGACAAGCGCACCCTTCCAGCCCTCGAGTCCGAACTGTGCGAGGTAGGTCGGGCCGACCCACGCGACGAGGACCAGCAGCGTGAAGGCCCAGGCCAATGCCGAGATCGCGTTCAGCAACGAGAACGTCGCCGGCGGAACGTTCACTGCCGCGCACGCGGCGGCAAGCGCGATCCGAAATCCCGGGGCGAAGCGGATCAGCAGCACCATCAGCCGCGCATGGCGGCGGACTCGCGCGATGAGTGGCTCGGCTTTGCGCTGGAGCGACGGAATCCGGGCCATCCATCGCGGCAGGCGACCGCGAAAGATGTAGAAGTAGGCCTGGTCGCCGATCGACGCACCGAGTGCGCCGGCAAAGAGCACCCCAAGCGGATACAGGTGCCCTTCGGCGACGAGCGTCGCCGCGGCGATATAGGCGACTTCTCCCTCGAGAATCGCGGCCAGCGTGAGGCCGGCATACGGCAGCACCGCAAGGCCCGCGCGACCGACGTCGGCATCCATCAGCACGACGACGCCCGTTCCTTGAGTGCGACTTCTCGCGTGTGCCGGCGGCGCACCGGCGCGTCCAGTGACTCGATCAGCGCACGCACTCTCGGTGATTCGATGCGCAGATAGTTCGAGAGAAACGACGGCCGTATGTAGTACCGCGTGTAGGCGTTGCCGAGCAGGAACGTCAGCTCGGCATGCGTCAACGACGGATGCGTGAACGTGGGCGTGAACCCGTCGAATCGTTCCCAGTCGGTTTCGGTGATCGTGGGCTGCATCCGCTTGAAGAGCGGCGTACCCGGATACGGCGTGAGGATCTTGAACTGGGCCAGTGTCGAGCCCAAGTCAATTGCGTACTCGATCGTGGCGCCGATCGACTGCCAGGTGTCCTCTGCGAAGCCAAGCACATAGAACGCGGCCGTGCGGATCCCAAGGTCGTGGCAGCGACGAAGCACCAGCCGCTGCTGTGGTTCGGGAATGGGACGGCGCCCCACATGCTTCAACGTGGCCGGTGCCACGGATTCAACGCCGAACGTCATCGCGCGCAGGCCGGCGGCGTGCATCACGCGCAGCAGCTCGTCGTCCAGCCGATCGAGCCGCGTTTCGCACTCGAAGGTGTGCGACAACCGCCGCGAGCGGATCCCGTCGCACAGTTCGAGCACGCGGTCGCGGTCCTGAGTGAACAGCGGGTCGCGGAACACGACGAACAGCGGGCCGTGCGTGTCCTCGAGATAGGAGAGCTCGTCGAGGATATTGGTCACCGAACGGAATCGATAGGTTGATTGGATCCGATGCGGGCAGTACGTGCAGAACTCCGGGCAGCTCCGTGACGCGAGCACCGGCAGCGATCCTCCGTAGGGACGACTTGCGAACGGCACACGCATGCGGCGCCGCGACGGCAGGAGCGGCGCCCAGACGGGGAACGGCAGCGAGTCCAGTTCGTTGATCTGCGGGCTGGGCACCATCCCGCTCAACCTCTCGCCGCGGAACAAACGGCGGAGCGCCGACTCGGGTTCGCCGGCGACGATGAAGTCAGCGGAGTCCTCGAAGAGGTGCGGCAGGTTTTGCGCGGCGATCCCGATGAAGCCGACGCGCATGCCGCGGTCGCGCATCGCACGAGCCCATGCCGTCTCGCGACGGTAATCGACCAGCGAGGACAGCATAATCGCCACGTCGCCGTCCGCCAGGTCTCCGGACGAACCGACGACCTCGTGACCAGCCTGACGGGCCAGCGCGGCTGCATACGCCAGGTGGACGCTGGGCAGCTCGTGAAACCTGCCCTTGACGTGCGCCACCATGCGCGTCACTTTCGAAAACGGCTTCAGCCTCGAACCGTAGCCGCCAACCACCGTGTCTTTGCTAACGAGGCCGTCGCCACCCTTGATATCCGCGAGCACGATTCGCATACGCACCATCACGCGACACGCATCCGCCGCACAGTGCGGCGACGCGGTCACGTCTCAATGTGATGAGCGCCCGTTCGTCGAACGGACGAAACTAGAGCGGGAGCGGTGCGGGAGGAGGACGAGGCGCGACGCGGGAAACGAGAGGGAATGGACGGGACGCGCGAGTGCCGCGATCGATACGCGCGCCGATATCTTCGAGACGCGGAGCACGTGGCGAGACGCGGAGAACCGCAAGCAGTGCGCAGGTCGTGGCGCGCTCGCCCGATTCCGAATCCGCGTCTGCGCTGTCAGCGTGACGGTGCGACTCTGCGTGGAGGCGGGTCTTTAGACCCGCCTGCGGTGCGTTGACGCGAGCATGTCGCGCGCCGCCCGCGCGCGCACCTTTGACACTGTCAATTGCGCTCGACGACGAGCCCGCCGCGGCGATACCTGGCAGCAGCACGCACAGTGCGCACACTAACCAGAACACCCGACCCCGCGTCCGCGTGAACGATCGCATCGTGATGGCCGGTAGTATAGCGACCGCACGCGCGGCGACTATTTACACCGAATTAATCCCGCGTTCACCTTCCGCGCGTTTAACGCACCTGGAAGGACGAAATCTGGTCGCTCCAGTTGATCGCACCGAGGTCCGCGGAGTCGCGCTCGATCCGTAGCCGCTGCCCCCTGTAGTCGGCATCGCGATACACCTCGACGCGGGCCCGGCCGTAGATGCGAATCGAGGAGATGCGATCGTTCCAGCCGGTGCCGCTCAGATTGCGCTCTTCTTCGTCGGCGTTCCAGCACTGCGAGCGGCCGCCGTAGTTGATGTCTTCATAGACGCAGATACGGTCACGCGCCGGACGGTTGTCGCGATCGTCGTCGCGATCATTGCGACCGACGTTGCCGAAGCCCCGGCCGCGGCGGTTGAATGACATGACCTGGAACGAGTCGATCCGATCGTTCCAGTTGCGGCGGCCTTCCATCGCGCGCAGCCGCAAGTCGGGAACATCCATATCGAATTCATCCGTCGCGCCCATGAACTCTTCCTGGTCCCACACGACGACGCGCGCGCGCCCAAAGATACGGATCGAAGAGATCTCGTTGTTGCGGTTGCGGAGATCGGCGAGCTCGTCGCCCGGGCGATAGCACCACGACGGCCCCTGATATTCAACATCGCGATAGAAGCACACGCGATCGGTGTCGCGATTGTCCCGACCGTCGTTGCGATCGCGTCCCTGTTGCGCAAGGACCGGCGCGGCGGTCATCGAAAGGCTTGCAACGATCACAGCGGCAAAAGCGCGATGCTTCATAACGTCACTCCCTGGCTGAGTGTCATAGCCAAGAGTATGCCAAGCTCTGCTGCGTGCCTGTGCGCGTTCTTGCGCGGTTCCACGCCGGTCAAGAGGACAGTTTCACGCCTCGGACGCTGACCGCACGACCGCGATGCCTGCGAAGACGAGCGCCGACGCCACCAGCGTCCGGGGCGAAAAGGGTTCCGACAGCAGCAGGGTGCCGAGGACGACGGCAATCAGCGGGTTGACGTACGAATAGAGCGAGACGGTCGCAATCGGAAGATGTTTCAGCGCGTAGACATACGCGGAGAACGCGACGATGGATCCAAAGACCACCAGATAGAGAATCGCGCTCGCCGATCGAACGGTGAACGCCAGGTCCTTCCACTCACCGGTGACGGTAGCAATAGTCAAAAACATCAGGCCGGCAGCGAGCATCTGCACCGCCGACGTGGCGGCCGGTGACGAGGACACCGTGTTTCGCTTGGTTATCGACGTGCCGAGCGCCCAACCGGCGCACGCCAACTGCAACGCAATCACACCAGCCACGAACCAACGGCCGCCCGCGCCCGCGAATAATTCCGGCCAGACGAGCACGATGATCCCCACGAATCCGACCGCCAGACCGGACCACGTCCGCCGCGTCGCCCGTTCTCCGTCTCGACGAACCGCTTCGACAACCACATTCCAGAACGGCACCATGGCCACGATGACTGCGGCCAATCCGCTGGCGACGTACTGCTCCGCCCAGACGACGGCACCGTTGCCGACGACCAGCAAGAGAAACCCAGACAGGGCAATCGCGCCCCACGACGGGCGCAACGGCAGCGGCTGTCCAGTCACGCGCAGGGTGGTGATGAGAATCAGGCCGGCGGCAGTGAATCGGAGTCCGCCCACTAACGCGACCGGTACCGACTCGAGGGCGATGCGAATTGCGAGATACGTCGTGCCCCACACGACGCAGACGACGATCCAGGCAGCGTAGGCGGAGAGCTGAGATTGACGATTGACGACGGACGATTGACTCATTGGTATTGATGGATTGAGCGAATCGAACGCGTCGATCAACCTCAATCCGTCAATCGTACTTCGTCATTCGTCGATTCTTGTCGTACTGACGCTGTTGGCGAGAATGACGACCGCACGTGGCTCGACGCGGAGACGCTGCCCCGAGACAAACCGGCGACGCGACGCACGAGGCCGGCTCTTGCGCGTGTCGAACAGCACGCGCCATCTCGCATCAGATGCGGCCGTCATGACCGTGAAGTCCACCGGATGATCGTGCGCGTTGAAGAGCAGCAAGAAACTATCGTCAGTGATCCGCTCGCCGCGCTGCCCGCTGCCGGCAATCGCGCATCCGTTGAGGAATACCATCACACTCTTGAGTCCGCCGTCGGTCCAGTGCTGATCCGTCATCGGCGTCCCGGCGGACGTGCACCACACCACATCTGGGCAGCCGCCCTCGGACGTGGCATGACCAGTGAGCCAACGCTGGCGCTGGAACGTCGGATGGGCGCGACGCAGACGAATTAGCTGCCGGGTGAACTCGAGCAACTCCGCGTCCCCGGTCTGCCAGTCCACCCACGACATCTCGTTGTCCTGGCAGTACGCGTTGTTGTTGCCGTGCTGGGTGCGGCCCCGTTCGTCGCCAGCGAGGATCATCGGCACGCCCTGCGAGACCAGCATCGTCGCAAGTATGTTGCGTTGCTGGCGCGCGCGTAACGCGAGCACATTCGCATCGCCGGTCGGCCCTTCGGCGCCGCAATTCCACGAACGATTGTGCGATTCACCGTCGGTGTTGTTGTCACCGTTGGCGTCGTTGTGCTTCTCGTTGTACGAGACGAGATCCCGCAGCGTGAAGCCGTCATGCGCGGTGATGAAGTTGATGCTGGCGTCGGGCCGGCGGTTGCGCGCGTAGAGATCGGAGCTGCCGGCGAACCGCGAGGCAAAGGTCGCCACCGACTGTTCGCCGCGCCAGTAGTCGCGCATCGCATCGCGATACTGTCCATTCCATTCGCTCCAGCGCGGCGGGAAGTTGCCGACCTGATAGCCGCCGTCGCCGACGTCCCACGGCTCGGCGATCAACTTCACGCGATTGAGGACAGGGTCTTGCTGGATGACGTCAAAGAAGGACGAGCCGTGATCCACGTGATGGAACTCTCGCGCGAGCGTGGAGGCCAGATCGAAGCGGAAGCCGTCGACGTGCATCTCCTGCACCCAGTAGCGGAGCGAATCCATGATCAGCTGCAGCACCGAGGCATGGGTCGTGTTCATGCTGTTCCCGGTGCCAGTGTAGTTGCTGTAGTAGAGCGGCTGATCGGGCTGGAGCCGGTAATAGGCGCGGTTGTCGATGCCGCGAAAACTCAGCGTCGGCCCTTGATGGCTGCCTTCTGCGGTGTGGTTGTAGACGACATCAAGAATCACTTCGATGCCCGCGCGGTGAAGCGCGCACACCATTTCGCGAAACTCGCCAATCTGGGCAGCCGGATCGCGACGGCTGGCGTACTCGGCATGCGGTGCAAAGAATCCAATCGAGTTGTAGCCCCAGTAGTTCCGCAAACCTCGATCGATCAGAAACCCTTCGCTGACGAACTGATGAATCGGCATCAATTCGACGGCCGTGATGCCCAGCTGCTGCAGATATTTGACCGTCGCCGGATGCCCGAGGCCCGCATACGTGCCACGGATCTCGGGCGGAAGATCCTCGCGTAGCTTCGTGAAGCCCTTGACGTGCAGTTCGTAGATCACGCTGCGATGCAGCGGATGACGCGGAGGTGAATCGGGACGAGACCATTTTTCTTTCGGATCGATCACCACCGATCGCGGTACGAACGGGGCGCTGTCTTCGTTGTTCGGTTCCGTCGTGGCCGATCCGTCGGGTGCGATCACGTGGCCGAAGATGGCCGGCTTGTACTCGACGTTACCAACGATGGCGCGCGCGTACGGGTCGAGCAGCAGCTTCGACGAATTGCACCACAGCCCTTCTTCCGGCCGCCAGGGTCCATGCACGCGGAAACCGTAACGCTGCCCCGGACGAAGCCCAAGTACATAGCCATGCCAGCAGAACGCTGTCCGCTCGGGCAGCGTGACGGCAGTTTCGGTGCCCTGTTCATCGAACAGGCAGAGATCGACTCGCTCGGCGACTTCCGAGAAGATCGAGAAGTTCACGCCGGCGCCATCGTAGTACGCGCCGAACGGAAAGTACCGACCAGGCCAGATCGCAGGCGTCATTACGCCTCGGTTCGAAGCGGCCCGCCTTCGCTCGTTGGCTTCGGCGAGACAGGCTCAGCGCGAAACACCCACGCGCAGTTCGCTTGCAGCGTCCAGAGTCCTTCCGGTGGCAACGGCGCCACGCCGCTGCCGCCGTAAACCGGACGCTCGCTGCACCAGATCATTGTCCACTGGACCTGCCTCCCCGCTGGTGCGAGCAGTGGATGGTTCATTCGCAACGTCGTGCTGCGCCCGAGATTGACGAGTATCAGCCTCTCGTCTGGACCGGCCGAGTAGCGCAGCAGCACGACGTCGGGCGTCAGCGCTGACGTGGCGACCTGCGTGACCACGGTGCCGAGCCCCGCGAGGACAACGTCGGACCGGCGCAGCGCCAACAAATCGGTGTGAAGCAATCTGGCCTCCTCCGCTCCGGGGTGGCCACACCAGTTGATTCGGCACGCGCGAAAGGCGGCTTCGTCGTCGGGATGGGCCATCACTTCTTGCGTCTCTCGATCGGTCAGCGGCGGGAACTGCGAGAGGAACTCGAGGCGGCCCTTGCGGACCGCTTCGGCAAGGTCGCCTTCATGGTCAGCAAAATACGTGAAAGGTACCGAGGTCGCACACTCCTGCCCCTGAAAGAGCATCGGAATCTGCGGCCCGAGCAGCAGCAGTGAGACCAGCGCCCGCCATCGCCCGGCCTGCGACATCTGATGAAGTCGGACGCCTCGGCCGGTGTTGGCCACCTGATCATGATTTTCGAGGAAGCAGACAAAGGCGGAACTCGGACACCCACGCGAGTCCGAGCCGCGCCGCTGCTTCTGCCACGAATACCACTGACCCTGGTACAGGAGATTCCACTGCGCCATCGCCGCGAACTCATTGGCCGTCCCGTCGTAGTCGGTGCAGTACGCGGCGTTCTGGCCGGTCAGCGCGACAAAGGCGGCGTGGTGCCAGTCCTCGTTCCAGATGCCGTCGAGACCGCCTGGTCCACCCTCACCGACGTCCTTCAGAAACGCGACATCCTGCGACTCGTTTTCGGCGACGACGAACACACGACGCGGATGTGCGATCGCACGGGCATGTCGCGTCAGTTCCTGAACGATGTGCTCCGGCGAGCGATCGGGGATCGAGTGGACAGCGTCGAAGCGAAGGCCGTCGAAGTGGTACTCCTCGATCCAGTGCCGCACGTTGGCGCGCATGAATGCCCGTACCGGCTCGGAATGCGGACCGTCCACGTTGAAGCCGCGGCCCCACTCGGTTTCGTGCTCGGCGAAGTACGAATCGCTGAACTCGTGGAGAACGGCGCCGACCGGACCCAGATGGTTGTAGACCACGTCGAGGATCACGGCGATCCCGACACGGTGGGCATCGTTGATGAACACGCGGACATCGTCGGGCGTCCCGTATCGATGGAACGGGGCGAAGAGAAAGACACCGTCGTAGCCCCAGCCGAATCGTCCCGAGAACTCGGCCAGCGGCATGATCTCGAGCGTCGTCACACCGAGGTCGGCGAGACGCTGCAACTGCCCGCGTGCCGCCCCCCACGTCCCTGCCGTTGTGAACGTCCCGATGTGCATTTCGTAGACGACGTTGCGATGGCGAGCCGGGGCGCCGGTCCAGCCGGCATCCGTCCACGGAAAGGACGCAGGATCGACGATCGCCGACGGCCCAAAGACACCTTCGGGTTGATAGCGCGAGACCGGGTCAGGGCGAAGACCCTCCCTTACCTTGAACCAATAACGCTGTCCTGCGCGTGCGCCCGGCACCGTGACCACGAAGTAGCCGTCGGGCCGCGCGTCCATCGGTATGTCGCGATCCTCCAGACGAAGCGTCACGCCGTCGTGACGCGGCGCCCAGACGGTGAACGTCACCGCATCTTTGGCTACGCGCGCGCCGAGGTCAACGTCGCCGCTCTGGGTGATCTCCACGCTATCGAGGAACATGAGAGTGTATCGCCATGGTGGGCACGTTCAGGAAGCCTGCAGTCGAATGAGACATCGCAGCACTTCCGCGACACTCCACGCCTGAGCCACGCAACCTCGCGGCGCGTGCGGTGTCGTCGCGTCGAAAATCTCACTGATGCTTCCAACGCAGGCCTCGTTGAGATGAGCGTCGAACGCATCGAGGAGTTTGCGCGCCTGGGGCTGGGCGCCGGGGTGGACGCGCAGCCACGCGTCGATGTACGGACCGATCAGCCACGCCCACACGGTGCCCTGGTGATATGCGGCATCGCGCGCGCGAAGATCGCCGAAGTACTGCGCTTTGAAATCAGGGTGTTCCGGATCGAGCGTGCGCAGCCCACACGGCGTGAGCAGCTTCTTCGCAACGACATCGAGCACTGCCGGCCAGCGGGCCTCGTCCAGGACCGGGTAGCGCAGCGAGAACGACAGAATCTGATTCGGCCGGCACGAGGCGTCGTCGCCCGCATCGCCATCCACGATGTCGTAAAGATAGCCACCGGCGTCGTACCAGAATCGCTGGTTGAACGACTGACGTGCGCGGTCGGCCACCGCGTCGAGTTCGTGATCGGGCACGTTGAGCGCTCGTCGCCATTCGGCGAGCAAGCGCACCGCGTTGAAAAAAAGCGCGTTGATCTCGACCGGCTTTCCGCGCCGAGGCGTCACGACCCAGTCGCCCACCTTGGCATCCATCCACGTGAGTGGCAGCTGCGGATCGCCTTGCGCCAACAAACCGTCGTGATCGACATGGATGCCAAACAACGTACCGGCTCGGTGATGTCGAATGATGTCGTCAAGCGACGGCAGCAGTTCGCGCAACGTCTCCTCGTCCTTCGTCATCGACACGTAGCGGTCGATCGCATGGAAGAACCACATCGTCGCGTCGGCGGTGTGATAGAGGCCGTGCTGATCGCCTTCGGGAAACAGATTGGGGATCAGTCCCTGATTGAGATGCTGCGCGAAGGTCAGCAGCGTGTCGCGCGCCTCGGCGGCGCGCCCGGTCGAGAGCGCGAGGCCCTCGAGGCTGATCATCGTGTCGCGGCCCCAGTCGGTGAACCAGTGATAGCC
>AR_comb_assmDRAFT_10102550_pt1 | contig 16407 bp, 9 predicted proteins | sample ArasoioldDNA_FD_10543 | JGI IMG/M metagenome (IMG submission 10543) | reverse complement strand
TCGAGAATTTGCTGGCGCGATTGCGGGTGCAACTTGGGATCTTCTTTCATAGCTGCGCCGAAACTCTTCAGATCCTTGGAGCCGAGCTGGTTGGCGATCTGCAGCATGCGGCCTTCTATCTCCTTGACTTGAGCGAGGCCAATCTGATGGATCTCTTCAGGCGTGAGATTGGTGGTGGTGCTTTCTTTCACCCGGAAGGCGTAACGCTCGGCTCCGTCCGGCAGAGACCAGACGCCGGGTTCGGTGCGGCCTTTGGGGGCATACTCATCTCGGACGAAAGCGGTGAACTTTGTGTAGGCGGGGTTAACGGAGTCGCGGATAGCGGCGATGGCGGCCTCGCGCAGGCGTTTGCGATCAGCTTCAGGAATGGAATCAGGGAACTTGTCGAAGGGATGAATGAACGGGGATTGCTCGGGCGCCATGGCGCCGATCGCCTGGGACTGGGTCACCACTTTCTCAAGTAGGATGCGCGGCGGCATCAGGCCGTCGGCCATGCCTTGCCGCATATGCGCGATGGTCTGATCGAAGAGGCGGGGAAACAGCTTCATTCGGGTGATGAAATCTTCATAGTCCTTCACGGTGTCGAAGGGGAGAACGTTGATCAATTGGGGCAGGTTGGTTTGAACGCCGTTCATCTGGTCAACCGGAATCTCCCAGGGCTTGAAGCGTGCGCCGTCGATATCGATGCGCAGATCGCGAATCATCAGGCGCTTGTTGAGAATTTCCTGGTCGGGGAAGCCGTTTGTGTCGATGGCTTCGAAGCGGGTAACGAAGCGGCGCTCCTGCTCGAGATGCGCCTCGATGGCCTGCTGCGAGAAATCGTCGAGCTGGTCGTTATAGCGCTTGTCACCCAGGACCGAAGCGTAGAGCGGGCTGTTGCGCATGGTGTCTTCCCACTGCTCATTGAGGAGATCGTTGAGAGCCTTGCGTCGGGATTCGAGATCAGCGGCGGGACTGGCCGCAAACAAGGAAGTGGCCAGGAAAACTGCAAGTGGGACATAGACGAGCGAACGCAACATGGTACCTCCGGAGCATTTTTAGTTTCGGGATTGCCAGGGGGAATGTTGGCAACATCGTAGCACTATGCGATGAAAGAGCGGTCGCTATTTAGGGCCGAGTCGCTGATCCAGCTCGTTTAACAGGCGTGTGTTGTTATGTAGCGCACGCTCGAGGATCTCGGCTTGCTGCTCGGCGGTATGCCAGTCTTGTTTCTCGACGGCTTCCGTAAGGCCGGGGAGTTCCAGATGCGCGTAAGTGAAGCGCGCGCCGTAGAGGATGTGCTTGAACCACGGGCGTCCGGGGATGCCGTCGGGATTGAGCCAGTTTCGTTCGACTTGCATCATGCCCTGATTGAGCATGGCTGCGAGTTTGGGGTCGAGGGAGCCGGCGGAGAGTTGGCGGGTGAGGGATTCGTTCAGTTTTTTTCCTGCGGCTTCGAGATTTTCAATGCCTTTTTGAACTCCGGTGAGATCGAGAGGGGACGCAAGGTCCTTCGACTCCGCGGGAACTGCGCTTCGCGCAGTTGCCGCTCCGCTCAGGATGACAGACTTGTTGTTGATCGCCAGGTCTCTTACGAATTGGCGGATGTTGCTGGCATACATCGCGAAGTCGAATGGAAGCAGGTCGGCGTTAGCCAGGCGAAGCGCGGTGATTCCCCAGAGCTGCGACATCAGCGTGTGGTAGTTGTAGCCGGGGTCGCCGAAGTGGTTCATCCAATAGAAATCGTCGTAGGCGGAGTGATAGACGCCGTAGTCTCCCTCGAAACCCAGGCCGAGAACGGGCATGCCGATGAAATTGAGGAAGACGGTATGGTCACTGCCGCTACCGATGCGGGTGTCGGCCAAAGTTTCGTTCGCGGCACCGGAGGCATTGAACTGGCTTGACTGCATTCCCTCCTTCTTTTCGCGCTCGACCGTTTCCTTCCATGCAGCGTAAAGACTCTTGCCGGAGGGATCTTTCAGCGAGCGGGTTGTCTCTTCCAGCATCGGCGCGAGCGAGGCGACCGCTTGTCCGTGGAAGTTGGGCCCGGAGGTGGCCTCATCGACGTTGATATAGGCGACAGCTTTGGCGCGAAGGTCGTCGGCGAATTGTTCTCCCCATTCGGTCGAGCCGGTGAGGCCGACTTCTTCGCCGTCCCAACTGCAGACCACGAGAGTGCGGCGCGGCCGCATGCCTTGTTTCTTGAGTTCGCCGAGCCCGCGAGTGAGTTCCATCATGCTTGCCGTGCCGCTCGAGGGATCAACCCCGCCGAAGACCCAGGCATCGCGGTGGTTGCCCATGACCACCCATTCATCGGGAAGTTCCGCGCCTCGAATGCGGCCTTCAACCACGTAATAAGGCTGAACGCCGTTGTCCATTTCGATTTTGAGGTGGGCCTTCACGCGATCGCCGCCGAGGTGATACTGGAAAGGCAGTCCGCCTTGCCAGTCTTTAGGCGCGATGGGACCATCCATGTTTTCGAGCAGGGGCTTGGCATCGTGCCAGGAGAGCGGCAGAGCCATGATCTTCGGCACGGATACCGCATCTCCGATAGGAATTCGCTTCGCGCCCGGGACTGAGGCCCAGCCCGGAGTCTGCGGATCGCCGGGGACCATGAAGTCGTACGTGATCGCACCGCGCTGAATGTGATATTCAGAACCCCACGGACCGTCGGGATCGACCTTGCCTTTCTTGTAGCCGTCTTCCTGCGGATCACTGTAGACGAGCATCGCGGCCGCGCCCTCGCGCTCGGCGGTGAGCGCCTTGAATCCCCGATAACTGTAGGGATTGGAATAGCGGACGAGAACAATCTTGTCTTTGACGCTGATGCCGTTCTTGCGCAACAGGTCGTAGTCTTCCGGATTGCCGCTGTGGGCGTAGATAACGGGAGCGGTCACTTCTCCGGAGATCGACATGCCCAGCCATGCGCCGCTGATCGCGGGATTCTTTGAGTCATCGTCGCCGGGGAGCGGCGTCTCGCGGAGAAGGGCCTGATAGTGCGTGGGAGCGATCATCTCCAGTGATGCGCTCTTGGGATTGGTGCCGTAGACGTCATAGCGATGGATGACGACGTCTTCGAGACCTTGCTTTTTCCATTCGTCGGCGATGTAGTCGGCGAGTTCGTTGTTACGCTTCGAACCGGCGATGTGCGGCTCCTGGGTGAACATACGGTGCTGCCGGCGCTCTCCGTCGGGGGTAGGGATGGATTTGAACTTGTTCTCGACTTCGGTTTCGCGGGTAGCAGAGGCAGGGGTGAAGCCGAGAATCGATTGGGCGGAGGCGAATGTACAAAGTGACAGAGCGGCAAGGGAGAGAAGAGCAGTGTGTTTTCGGGTCATGGAGTCGGGGTAGGTCGCACACATGCTAACAGGAGTTTGCAGTCATGTGAGCGTGTCATCGTGAACAACGGCGAAGCCGCCCTCAGGAACCGCACGACAATGGGAAGCTTCGATGTTGTGGATGGGAATGCCCGAGGTGTTTGCAGCATGCCGGATCTTGGATACGGTAGTGCCGTCTTATGCGTTTCATGCGGTCAACTCTCTTGAGATGACGGCCGCTACTTCGCTTTCAAAATTTCGCTTAGCAGGTCTGGCTTGGATTCGTCCCGCACCAGATGTGGATACTTTTCGCCGCCGTGGTAGTCGAGTTTGTATGTCGTGTAATAGTCGGCGTTCTCCACCAGCAAGTCGATTGTCGCAGTGCCATTTTTCGCGGCCTTGATAGCGTCACGCAGAACCTCCGGCGTAAAGCGGCGGCCGTTGACGGCGACGACTTTCATCCCAGGCCCAATGCCGGCCTTGGCTGCAATCTCGCCTTCAATCGTGTCCATGATGCCACCATCGTCGCGCAAGTTCAGACCAATCGCGAATCCGGCGGGAACGAAACGGTTCATTACCGCAGAGCCGCTCAGCATTTCCGAGGGATTCTCATCGTAGATAAGCTTCCAGCCACTGCCTTCAATGCCGCCCAGCGGAGCTCCGGGACCGTGATTGGTGAGGCGCTCGATCCAGAAGCTGCGCCAATCATAGGCAACCACCTGGTTCAGCGCGTTCACCACATCGTCGAACGTATAGGTTTTGAGCGCCGGTCCCGTGCTGGGTGCACCGTGAAAAAGGTGACAAAAATCATCGATGGATTTCTTGCCCTTGCTCTGCTGGCGGATGATGACGTCGACCCAGAGCCAGGTGAGCGTGTCCTCATTGTAGAAATCGGTGCCGCGGCGCCAGGAGTACCAGCCTTGAGGGGTGAAATAAAGTTGCGGGGCGGCATCGGCAGTGTCCTGCAGATTGCGCCATTGCCGGCCGGGAAGGTGGTCGAGTGCGGCAGCAGTGACTGCGAGGTCATCGCGATCCTGATCGGCGCTGAGCAGGCCGCTGCGCGCGGTAAGCACGAATCCGAGATAGTTCGTCAGGCCCTCGTACACCCAAAGTAAATCGTCCTGCATGGCCTGTTGGTAATCGGGCGTGGCGAGATCGGCGGGGCGTCGATACTTACCGTTCCAGCTATGAACATATTCGTGAGGCAAAAGTCCGGCGGAGAGCTTGCGCGAGGTGACGTCGACCAGGGCTCGTTCATCGACGCGGCTGTCATCGGATTCATGGTGCTCGAGTCCGAAATGCGCAACGTGATCGCTGAGCGTATAGAGAAAGTGATAGTCGCGGTAATGATGCGCGCCGAAAAGCTTCTGGGCCTGTTCGACGAGGCTCTTATAGTGATCCCAAATTTCTTGTGGAGCTTCGAGGGCGGCGGCGCTGTCGGCCGCGATGTCCATCTCAGTAAGGGGATCCTGCGCAAGGGGAACAACCTTTAAGAATTCCCCGGTGATGACCGGCGAATCGACCAGCGTTGTAAGAGACGCAGGTGCGAAGTGGATTTCGTTGCCGCTTTGACTGGCGATCGGAAGAGGCGTTCCGAACTTCCACCCGTCGGGAATCTTCAGAGACGCGGTGTAGTTGATGTCATCGGACTTGTACCCCTTGGGATAAAGTAGCACCTGGTTCCAGCTTATAACGGCAAGTTTGGCTGTGGCGGAAGAACCGGCGGAGAATCCGCCTTCAAACGTTGCCGGAGAGAGGAAGTCGAGATCGGCCTGAATCTCGCTGACGCCCTGGGGAACCTCAACATGGATGGTGAACCCATCGAGCGTGTCGCGGCGCCATTTCAACGTCTGGCCGTTGGCTTTGAAGAACAGTCCGGTAAGATCGGTGACCGGGCCATCCGGTGCGTGCTCGCCGGGAATCCACTTGGGGTAATAGAGCGTCAGGTCGCCAGGGTTGGCTGGAATGTGCAACGTGGCGTGGAAGATTTTGCGCGGAGCGGTTGTGGCGTCAACGGAGATGGTGACGTTCGGAGTGGCGGCGTATCCGGCGATGGATGTACGAAGAACGCAAAATACTCCCAGAACCATTGAGAATTTCATTCTTGCGAGGCCCTCGATTTATTGTGAAATGCTACTAACGCGGCGGAATTTGAACTATAGCAGTAGGCGAATGCGAGGGTACAGAGGAGGCAAGGTTCGTGGTTCCCATGTCTGCGGGAGAATTCCCTGATGTCGCACATTTCGGAATTAATTGTAGGGATCCTTCGAGTGCTCTGGATGACATTGTCCAAAGAGACCGAACCAATGCAGTAACAACGACTGCGCTGGTATCATTCCGCTGAATGTCGCGGCGCGGAAAGTTCATCACATTTGAAGGGCTCGACGGAACCGGCAAGAGCACCCAGATGCGCAAGCTGGCGGCCGTGCTGCGCGAGGGGGGACACAAAGTGATTGAGACCCGGGAGCCGGGTGGAACGCCCACGGCAGAGAAGATCCGCAAAGTACTTCTGGACTCAGGGACTGCTGGCCTCGCGCCAAATGCGGAAATGGCTCTTATGTTCGCCGCGCGCGCGCAGCACATTGCCGAGGTGATTGAACCCGGACTCGCCTCTGGAGCCGTGGTCTTGTGCGACCGTTTTACGGATTCGACCGAGGCTTACCAGGGCAGTGGGCGGCGTCTGGGCAGTGAACCAGTCCGCGAGTTACACCGAGTGCTGTGCGGGAATTTGCAACCCAACCTGACGATTCTGATGGATTCCGATCCCCACGCGAGCGTGAGTCGGGCGCGGCGCCGGAACAAGCGCGATTCGAAGAGCTCCTCACATGGCCACGACGAAAACAGATTCGAGCAGGAAACCCGGGCATTCTTCGGACGCGTGCGCGACGGATACATGGCAATTGCCAGGCGCGAACCCGGACGCGTCGTCACCGTGGATGCCCGCGGAACTCCCGGGCAGACGCACGAGCGGATTGTCGAAATCGTGCAACGAAGATTCAAGCTTTAGGCCTCCACACCAGTCCTAAAGCGAACCTCACGCGCTAAAGCACGAGGAAGACCGGTGCCTTGGCTGCAGGAGTGGAACTGGTACCCTTCCCGATTTCGTCGATTAGAGCCTCTGTGCCTCCGTGTCTCTGTGGTAGATTCGGTTTGTCCCCATGCCTTTTTCTGATTTCCACGGCAACTCCGAAACCCTCCACCGCCTGCGCGAGATGATGTCGCGAGGCCATCTTCCGCACGCCGTGGTGCTTGCCGGCGGGCGCGGTGCGGGCAAGTACACGCTGGCACTGATGCTGGCGCAAGCGCTGAACTGCCTTAATCCAAGGAAGACTGACGGGCTGCCGGATTTTTGCGGCACTTGTGCGAACTGCACCCGCATCGCTCAGGCTGCGGATCTCGATACGCAGTTTGCCGAAGCCGTGGAAGCCCGCGAGAACCTCCGCGAGACCGACAAGAAAGAGACCCGCATTCTGGTGCAGACGCATCCCGATGTGCTGATCATCCCGCCCGATCCGCCGCAGATGATGATTAAAGTCGACCAGGTGCGCCGCGTGATCGAGACGATCTACTACCGCCCTGGCGAGGGCAAGGAAAAGGTCTACATCTTTACCGATTCGGCGTTCATGAAAGAGGCGGCGAACTCGCTCTTGAAGGTGCTGGAAGAGCCTCCGGAGTTCGCGACTATTTTCCTGCTGACGGAAAATCCCGGAGAGCTGCTACCGACGATCCGTTCGCGGTCCATGACATTTACGTTAGCCGCCCTGCCCGCCGAGGAAATTGAAAAGGATCTGGCGAAATACCACCCGGAATGGAAACCGGCGCAGAGGGCGCTCGTCGCGCGGCTCTGCGACGGTGCCGTGGGGCGAGCACGCAACTTCGACCTGGAAGCCTACGTGGCGGCCCGCCAGCATGCCCTGGCGATTCTGAATTCGGCCTTGCGCGGCGGCGAGCACAGCGAGTTGTTCAAGATCACGGAGTCCTATCGTCCAGGCGCCGAGGGCCGCGAGAAGACTGAGGCGCTGATCCGGACACTGTATTCCCTGCTTCGCGATCTGGTGTTTATCGACTCGGGCACCCCGGAGTTCATTCGCAACACCGACATTGCGTCGGAATTGAAGCGGATGGCCGAATCCGCGGATTTCGCCTGGATCACGGCGGCGTCGGACCGTCTGGCCGAGGTCGAGCGCGGAATGCGCCGCAACCTGCTGCGATCGTTGTCGCTCGACGCCTTTGCGGCGGCGCTGGAGAAGTAGCACCGGCCCAGGGGCGGGCACAAGCCTGAGGCGGCTCGGTATTTCGAATGCATGCCGCGACTTTCTGGGTTAGAATTGCCTGCTCGCATCGTTAGCGAGAGCCGGCTTTACACCGCCGGTCGGCCCCTTTCGAGTTCGGACCTACCGCGCGACGCTTTTCTGAAGATGCTGCATTGGTCTGGCGGTTCGCGCTGCGGGGAATTGCTTCTCCGCTCTTTTTGCCACGTTTTGATTTGTGGTTTCGAACGAGGCTTTGAACATCGACCTCATGGCCGCAGGTCGAGCTTCAGATTCAGACTGCACACATGATCGGCAAATCACTCCGCTCTTACCGCATCGAGGCCAAGATTGGCGCCGGCGGCATGGGTGTGGTTTACAAGGCGGTGGATTCGCGCCTAGGCCGAACTGCGGCCATCAAGATCCTCTCCAGCGGCGTCCTCAATGCAGAACGTGAACGCCGTTTTGTGCAGGAAGCCAAGGCCGCCTCATCTCTGAACCATCCCAATATCGTCACCATCTACGACGTCGATACGCAGGATGTCGATGGGAAGCCGCTGCAGTACATCGCGATGGAGTACGTGGCGGGAGAAACTCTCGACCAGTTGATTGGGAAGAAGGGGCTGCGAATTCGTGATGTGCTGAAATACGCGATCCAGATCGCCGACGCGCTGGCCGCAGCTCACGCGGCTGGCATTGTACATCGCGACCTCAAGCCCTCGAACGCGATCGTGACGCCTCAGGGCGTGGTCAAGATCCTGGATTTCGGCCTGGCCAAGCTGAACGAGGCAGCCGAAGCCGATGCTTATGCCGAGACGATGCACGGCGAGGGAGCGCCGCTCACCGAAGAGGGGACGATTCTCGGAACCGTCGCCTACATGTCTCCTGAGCAAGCTGACGGCAAGAAGGTGGACAGCCGCTCTGATGTTTTCTCGTTCGGTTCAGTCCTGTACGAAATGGCTACCGGGCAACGTGCGTTCGCGGGTGGGTCCAAGTTGTCGTCGCTCTCGGCTGTGCTCTACAAGGATCCTCAGCCGGCCTCGCAAGCGGTTGCGGACGTCCCGCCAGAACTTGACCGGGTCATTGCGCGCTGCTTGAAGAAGGATCCCGAGCGACGCTGGCAGACCATGGCGGACGTGAAGGTGGCGCTCGAGGAGCTGCGCGATGAACTGGACGCCAGCAATTTTGCCGGTCCGATCACGGTTCCGAGAGTGCGCAGCACACCGCACACAAGACTCTGGGCAGGGGTGGGGGTGCTGGCCGGAGTTCTGCTCGGAGTCGCATTGCACATCTCGTATGAACAGCAATACCGCCGCCCGCCGGAACCGCCGTCGTTCCAGCGTTTGACCTTCCGCCGCGGGGACGTCACGTCTGCGAAGTTCGCTCCCGGTGAAACCGTCGTCTACAGCGCCGAGTGGGACGGCTCGCGATCTACTTTGTTTTCCGCCCAGCCCGGCAATCGCGAAGCGCGGGCCTTGGCCCTGCCCAATGCAAGAGTGCTCGCGATCTCACCGCGCGGGGAGATGGCAATCCTGTTGGGCGGCGAAGACGTAGGCACGCTGGCTCGCGTGCCGTTTGGCGGCGGCTCCCCGCGAGAGGTGCTGGAGGGCGTGAGCGGCGCGGATTGGGGACCGGACGGAGACTCGCTCGCGGTGGTGCGCACAGTCGGCGGGAAGTTTCGGCTGGAGTATCCGATAGGAACTATTTTGTACGAGACCGAGAAGCGCCCGCCCATGATGCCGCGAGTCTCGACCGACGGCAAGCTGGTGGCATTTTTCGATTTCGATGTCGAAGTCGGCGACTATGCCCTATGCATCATCGGCGCGAACCATCCGCGGCAGGTCCTGTCGCGTGGATGGCGCGCTATCGGGGCTTTGAACTGGTCGCAGGATAATCGTGAGGTCTGGTTCTCCGGAGGTCAGCCTGGCGGCGATCCCGCGCTTTACGCCGTGACTCTCAATGGCGTCCAGCGCTTGGTCACGCAGACGGGCGGAATGATCGTGATGCAAGACGTGGCCCGCGACGGCCGCGTTTTGCTGAGCAGTGTCAATTCGCGCCTGGGGATTCTGTATTCGCCGCCGAACGGCGCGGCGCAGCGCGACTTATCGTGGCTGGACTCGTCGTTGATTTACGAACTCTCGAACGATGGCCAGTCGCTCGTCTTCGTCGAGCTCTCCAACGGACAGGGACGCAACTCTGCCATCTACCTGCGAAAGACCGACGGCTCTCCTGCCGTACAGCTCGGATACGGGAACCGACCATCCCTTTCGCCTGACGGGAAATGGGTGGCATGCATTCACCATGAGGGCGAGCGCTCCAGGCTGATGTTGCTTCCGACCGGTCCCGGAGAATCGCAGTTCCCGAAGATCGAGGGCATGCACTTCGACGGGGTGGAATGGTTTCCTGGCAATAAGCGGATTCTGTTTACCGGCAATGAAACTGGGCACCAGCAACGCACCTGGATTTACGACATGGAGACCAACAAGACGACGCCGGCAACCCCCGAAGGAACGCGAGGGATGCGGGTCTCGCCCGACGGCCAATGGTTCGTCACCGTTGACCCGCACAAACTTCTGTTGACGCCGGTAGGTGGCGGGAGTTCCAAAACTGTCGTTGACCTGCAAAACGGAGAGAGTGTCGTGCGCTGGAGCGGCGATGGGCGATACCTATTCCTGCAGCAACGCGAACCTGCAAGCATCAAGGTCAGCCGGTTTGAGATCGCAACGCTTCGCAAAGAGCCTTGGCTTGTGGTGAAAGCTCCTGAGCCAGGAGCGCAATTTTTCGGGCCGTTGGCTTTGTCGGCCGACGGGAAGGCTTGCGCGGCCACGTTTCAACGCGATCTGGCGAACCTCTTCTTGGTGCGAGGCCTCAAATAGCAGGCAAGAGACCTAACTAACACTCGAATCAATGAGAGCCAACACCTGCGGTTGATACCGAAAGTTGGCTTCCGGCGGTCCGTCGGTCGGGCGCCACCCAAATGTTGGACCAATCATTCCAGTCACATGCAGTTTCTCGACTTTTGATCTTAAATTTACTCAAACGTTGAGAGTAGCGCTACGTCTAACCCCCGTAATTTCTGAAAGCGGATCAAATCAAGGAGCAATCTACAATGAAACGGCCTTCGCTTGCCCTAGTTGCGGTCACTCTGCTTGCCGCCGTCGGAATGAGTCTTCACAGTCAGGCCCAAACCCAGAATCAAGCTCCGAGTCCAGCGCGTTCTCGATCCGATGAGATGTTAGACAGGTGGAATGACATAGGGAACAAACTCGTCGCGATGGCGAAGGATTTTCCCGAGGACAAATATGACTTCAAGGTGCAGAAGGACCAGCGCACCTTCGCCCTGAACCTTCTGCACGCCGCCGCACTGGATTTCGTTCTGATACGCAGGGTTTCCGGATCGAACGTAGGGCCTGACTTCGGCGAAGGAGACAATCCTTCGCGCGACGCTTTCAAGACCAAGGCCGATGTGGTGAGATTCGTGCAGGAGGCCGTTGCGGACGGAGCGCAGGTGATTCAGCAGCAGGGCGACGCGGGGCTGGACAATACATCAAAATTTTTTGGGAACCGGCTGGCCCACAACTCCTCAATCTGGACGTTCGCCATCGAGCACAGCGGCGAACACTATGGCCAGCTTGTGGTCTACTACCGTGCGAACAACCTGGTGCCACCGGACTCGCGGCGCTAGTGCGGAGATTTTGAGTGTAGTGGCTGACAAGAACAACCAACAGGCTCCTCATTGTTTGTCGACGGCGAACTCGACACGGTCGTCAACGAGAGGCCCTCTTATTTTCTCCCAATTCGGGGAAGACCTACATTAGTCATTTCGAACCGGGAGCGGAGTTTACTGTGGGTGTGGAGCCCGGAGATCCGTTGGTATCCACTGTGCGCGAAAAGCTCTTTACGGTCAGATTGGGACAGCTCAGTATCCGGTACGTCTCCCCCTGCCGTGCACAGAAAAACTGAGAGCATCCTGCAGGCACGATGAAAGGTTCATCGGGGCTTGAATTCTCAACTGCACTGAAACCCGGCCCATTGTACGAAGGCAGCGCGCTGGTCGATTGAGACCGCAACTGAGAACAACGCGGATCAGTCGCTTGACGATGGTGAGTGCTCGCCGGTTTCGCAGTTTGCGAGGCGCTTAGCGCTTCCAGAGCAATAACCGCAACGAGAACCAGAACACCTTTCATTTTCAGATCCCCTTCTATGCACCCAATCTAATCTGGTCCGTCGTTTGTTCCTACTACCCGGACGCGTCATTACTGCCCCACCTTCGTGTGGTTACTTTCCGCTATTCGATTTCTGAGATATTAAGAAGCCGCAACGTGGTCGCTGAGGCAAAGTGAGGGAGCAAAGAAGGCGTCGTGCATTCTAATTAATTTCGGATGGGGAATCGTTCCGGCCGCTCTCTGTTCCGCGTTCGATCGGCGGTCAGAACGCGAGATCGCTCCCGGTTACACTCACTGACCCTCGCGCATGGCTCTCACGGGCGCGGACGGGAAACTCGCGTGGAAGGCTTGCGGCGAAACCACCAGGCGCGGAGATGTTGGCCCGCAATGAACGCCCGTTCGAAGTACCACGACTGGCTCCCGGCTTCATGGTGCAGGCTGGCATCGCACCCCGAGACGAATTCGAGTTCTTCGGGGATGGTCTCCACATGTAATGTCGCTCCCAGAGTGGCCTCGTCAAGATCGGTTACGTCGCAATACTGTTCGGGCACGGTTAAGCTGTACCTCCACGTGACTTGGCATGCGGCCTTCTCTCCGGCCTTGACCGGTTTTAGACTTAGGGCTGGCAAAGCGCTCCTCGGCACTCGTGTCACGCCCATAGCGTCCTCGATCTCCACTTTGGAGGCAAGGTTCTCGTCAGAAAACGTGTAGATTTTTCTTCCGGCAATTCCGTACTCCAGGAAGCGAAACTCCGGCTGAAAAAAGGTCTCGGCGGTCAACTCCGGCGCATAATCGCGCACCGCTTCCGAGTAATTTCTGATCTCGTAACGAACCTCGACATTCACCCCGACGCGTCCGTCCTCGGGAGTCGAAAACGCGTAGCTTTTCACATAGTGGTCCCGCACCAGGTCCGTGGAAACAACATCGCGAACCAGTCCTTGCATTTCGGCAGGCAGACCTCGTCCTACCAACGTTTGCGCCAGACCGTCAGAGACTCTTTCCACCAGGAGTTTAGCGGAGAAGACATCGAAAGCTACCCCCAAAATCATGGCGACGATCAAGGCATCGGCCAGAAAATAGACCAGTTCATTGGCAGGCCACCAGTAGGGATACTTCGTCCGCGCGAGCACACCCACGGCGCCGGCGAGCAGAAACGGCAAGAGCAGGCGGAGATGATCTTTCAGCGACAGTGCGTAGAACCGCCGTCGGATCGGAGTGCGATCCTTCGCCGGAATGGTCGTGGGAGCCGCGCGCTCGCTGGCTTCTTCGACGCTCAGAATTTCGATCGGGGGCATAGCATTACCTCAATGTCCGGTATGTTCATCAAAGCGAGATCGCAATTCGCATTCCGTTTCTCGCTGGACGGTGATACAAAATGGATTCTCTCTTCTCCGTAGCTGACAGAACGGAAACGAAGTGGAATAGCAAAGTGACGCCGTAGCAACGCGCTGAGGTGCAAAAGGAAAACTCCGTGCATCGGGCGTACCCAATTCGCCGTTGGCCAGAGTTTTGTAAACCGGCGGTCTGCTGATTTGATGGTGTTGGGAATTGAGTATACAACCGCGGCAGTCGAGCTACAACGCCCGGTAAAGGCTGCCGAGGGATGCCGAACCCGGCGCTGAAGCACCGACCTTCTCAGCTCACTACAAAGGCGTCGAGCTTCGCTCGACGGACAACCGAAGGCGGCTGTCACACAAAAACCTTAAAAACTACCCCGAAAACATTAGCTCCACAGGCGGTCCCAGGAGCGCTCTTGATCCCACTGAGTTGTGGGCTCGAAGTATCCAGTGCCGGAGGCCAGGTGCTGGCGCACCATGTCTTCGTTCAGGGTCACGCCGAGGCCGGGGCGGTCGGGCACTTCGATCCAGCCGTGATTGACGATCGGCGTTTTGGTTCCCTCTTCGACTAATGATGACCACCACGGCACGTCTAGCGAGTGATTTTCGAGCGCCAGAAAATTCTGCGTGGCAGCGGCACAGTGCACGTTGGCCATGCAAGCGATGGGGGTGCCGGCGAAGTGCATCGCCATAGGGACACCGAACTCCTCGGCCATGTCGCCGATCTTGTGCGTCTCCAGAATGCCTCCGGCCGTGGCGAGATCCGGTTGAATCTTGCTCACCGCGTGCTTCTCACACAAAACACGGAACGGCTCCTTCAGATAGATGTCTTCTCCAGTCAGGATCGGCGTTGGACTCTGCTCGGAAATTTCTTTGAGCAGGTCGGTGTACATCCACGGAATGACGTCCTCCATCCAGGATAAGTTGTATTTCTCGTAGGCCTTGCCGAGGCGGATGATCGACTTCACACCGAGGTGTCCAAGATGATCCATGGCTAGCGGGATTTCCATGCCGACTGCATCGCGAACGGCGGCGACGTATTGCTCGAGCATGGCAATGCCTTTATCCGTGACCTCCATGCCCAAGAGCGGATGGGGAAGCTGGTTGGCCTGCCATTGATTCAGGTCTGTTTGGTTGGTGACCGTGCCGGGAGTGTCGGAAACCATTTCGACGCCCAAATCCATCTTGAGCCAGGTGAGACCCATGACTTCCTTGCGTTCCTTCATGCGTTGCGCGTAGATTTTGGGATCCTTCGACTCGGTGGTGTCGGCGTAGATTCGAACCTTGTCACGGAACTTGCCGCCACCGATCATTGCACACACCGGAGCGTTGTAGACTTTGCCGGCGATATCCCACAGCGCCATTTCAATGGCGCACACTCCGCCGCCTTGGCGCGCATGTCCTCCGAACTGTTTGAGCTTGCGGAAAATTCTGTCGAGTTGCAGGGGATTCTCGCCTAATATTCGGCTCTTCAGGAACAAGGCATATGTCGGGCTGGCGCCATCGCGGACCTCGCCCAGTCCGTAGACTTCTTGGTTGGTATCGATACGAATGATCGGGCAAGGACTCGGGCCCGGCTTCACCACAGTGGCCACGCGCAGATCGATGATCTTCAGGGTTGAGGGACTCGAGTTTATGTTGACTGTTTTGGGATAGGCGTTGATCGGGGTGCCGAGCAAGGCTCCGCCGAATGTCATTGCGGACGCTTTCAAAATGTCGCGGCGATCGAACGTGTTTCTGCTCGTCTTATTCATGGCTTCCAGTCAGCGTCCTGGTTCGATAGGGAAATTTGTATCATGGCGGCGAGGAGGCCGATCTTAGGGGCTGAAACCCTGGAATTCAACTCGACTTACGCGGCCCTTAAAGGGCCGCTCTTCCACAGTATGGATCATTCGCATGTCATACGATGAATCGCACGTCGTCCGATCTTTCTCGTGTCGCACGATCGTCTCATCTCGTACAGTCGTTCTCATCTCGTTCGGTCATTCCATTTGTGTACGGTCATTCGCATCTTGCAATACCGCTCTTTCCAGGCAGCCTTGCGCGAAACTGAATTGGATCGCAAAGGACTGTGGTGCGACTTAGAATTGTAAGCTCGTTAGCGACGGCAGAGATGTTGAAAATCCATCGATCAAGGAGATTGGCAATGACCTTCCTCTCGTGTGCGGTCAGGCGCACGGCTGCAACTTTCGGTGCGGCTCTCTCGATTTGTCTCGTGCTCGGATCGGGCAGCGCTCAAGCTCAGCTGTTTATCCTTCCCAAGCAAGACCTGATCGACTATACGGCGAAGTCTCCTTTCGACAGGCTTGTGGACGGACGGCCGAAAGTTCCTGATGCGATGATCGAGCGGGCCCGCGATCTCTCGTCCGAAGAGGTCTGGGCCACGCTGCACGAGAAGAGCTTCAATAATCAGTACGCCGACGGATTTCAGGTGCTGCACCCAGGGAGGACGATGGTGGGACGTGCGTTCACGGTGCAGTTTATGCCCCTGCGCACGGACGTGGAGGATGTCGCCGAAGGTAAGGCGAAGGAGCGTGGCCTGCCACGGCTGACGAATCAAGCTGCTATTGACATGCTGCAGCCTGGTGACGTTCTGGTGGTCGACCTGTTTGGAAAGAAAGTCGACGGGACGATCGTGGGTGACAACCTCTTCTACTACGTAATGAAAGTTACGAAAAGTGGCGGACTGGTCGTGGACGGCAGCATCCGCGATCTGGATGGATTGTCCGAGATCGATATGCCGGGATACTTCCGTTCGGCTGATCCGACCCCTATCGGGAACGTGATGCTGACGGGCATTAACGTACCCGTGCGGATCGGCGGTGTCACCGTGATGCCGGGCGATCTGGTCGTGGGCGATCGCGAAGGCGTCTACTTCATTCCCCCGCAATTTGTGAAGGAGGTGCTTGACCGTGCGGATGAAATTCATGTGCATGATGAATGGACTAAGAAGAAATTCGACGAAGGGAAATACAAATCGTCGGAAATCTACGGATCTCCGAAGGATCCGAAGCTGCAGGAGGAATACCGAGAATACCTAAAGAAGAGACTGGCGGAAATCCGCAAGCAGCATGGAGAGCAGTAGAGAGTCGGCTTCGCTCGACGGACAGCCCCTTCGACTTCGCTCAGGGCAGGCTGCGGCGGCTGTCCCCACATAAGACCTAAATCAGAACTGCAATCCCAGCGCGCTGCTCAGGAATTTCGCCAGGGGAGACATCTTCTTACATGCGCTCGCGAACGTCGCCATGAATCTTGGGCTGCAAACCTGCGTTTCGGTAAACTCGATGGCGGTGCCTAGGTCGCGCAGTTTTAGGTCTTCGACGAATTCGTGATCGCAGGGGAATCCGCGCGGGGGGCG
>AR_comb_assmDRAFT_10079700_pt1 | contig 16411 bp, 11 predicted proteins | sample ArasoioldDNA_FD_10543 | JGI IMG/M metagenome (IMG submission 10543) | reverse complement strand
CCCGGAGCAATAATGAGTGCAGTGCCGGTGTTGAGTTCTTTTTTGGGAAGATAGATTGTAATGGATGGAAAATGTATGTTGGTTATAACATGATCGCCCGTTTCAGCAATCCGAACTTTTTCTTTAGTTGTTTTCCCTTGCGATCCTGGGGCACCATCCGGCCATAGCAAAATTTCTTTCTGGCCATTTATCGCCGTAGATAATAGAAAAGTCAACAACGAAATTATTGCCGCTCGCTTATTATGCATGACACTTTATTTTCCGTAAGCTGCCTTCAACCATTTTTCAGCAGGTAAATATTTACTGGCGCTCGCCCACTTAATACCACGCTTCAACATTTCAATAGCATCAGGAACTGAAGTAATATGATCAAGGTTATGACCAACAGATGTATAAAATATTCTTCCCTTTCCATACATTTTTTTCCATGTTACCGGTATCACGCATCCGTCGATCCATGAATCGATCTTACCATTGAACTTAGTCGTTGCAAGCACTTTTGTATTGGGATCGATGTGCATATAGTATTGCTCGCTGTGCATCGCAAAATCCTTCAGTCCTTTTGTCACTTCATCTTTATGATCGGTGATCTGCACTGTATAATCAATTACACCACCAGGATGCGCTACCCATTGTCCGCCCACCATGAACTGGTATTCGGTATTATTTCTAAATGCATCCCCCATGCCACCATGCCAACCGGCCATACCTGTGCCATTGTTCCGGATCGCGTCCAATAATCCTTTCTCCTGTTCATTAGTTATTTGTGACATTGTAAATATTTGCATCACGAGATCAATTGTCTCCATTATCTTTTTATCCGCATATGGATCGAGCTTATCAGATACCATGACATCAGCACCTTCGGCTTGCAACCATGGCACCATATAATCCTTGAATTTCTGCGGTTCATGTCCTGGCCATCCGCCGTATGTAAACAATACTTTTCTTCCTTTCAACGAAGGAAGATCTTTGATTTCTTCCTGTTCATCCTCGTCCTTAGCGTTAACAACAAAAGGCAGCAATGCAGCAGAACCCATTGCAAGGGCTTTGGATAAAAATGACCGGCGGTTGTTTTTGTACATAGTGTATGTGTTGATGAACTAAGTTAATGGTTTTTGTGAAGCCAACGATAGTGCTGTCCTGAGCTTGCCGAAGGATGATCGTCTGTTGTCGCACTCTTGTGCGTTCGGTTCGCTACTCGTCAAGTCCGAAGGTCGGGATGTCCGTAAGTCCGGAAGAATGTAACCGATGTTGGAAATGTTCCTGCGGACTTTCCGTCTTTCTGACTTTCGGACTTATTGCTATCTTTAAACAACACCATCACACACTATCATGTCTTCGCCAACTGCAATCACTCATCCTGCTTCAACAACCTATCGCATTACATCCATCGATCTGCTCCGGGGCTGCGTAATGATCATTATGGCACTTGACCACACAAGAGATTTTTTTCATGCACCTGCCATGCTTGCCGATCCACTCGCGCCGGCAACCACTACCATACCAATATTTTTTACAAGATGGATCACACATTACTGCGCACCCACTTTTGTTTTCTTATCAGGACTTTCCGCTTATCTCGCTTCACAAAAGAAAAACTCTGCAAACGCCAGCATATTTCTTGTCAAACGCGGATTGTGGTTAATATTCGTCGAAATGGTGATCATTTCATTTGCCCTCACCTTCAACTACCATTTCAATTTTATCATCTGGCAGGTGATTTGGGTCATCGGTTGTAGCATGATCATTCTGGGTGTGTTAAGGCAACTGCCTTATAAATGGATCCTGGTAATTGGATGTCTACTTTTCTTTGGCCATGATGTTTTCAATTATTTTCATGCACCGAAGCCAGGAACAAATGCCGATATTATCGACGTATTTTTTACAGCGTTTGCCAATAACGTTACACTTAGTTCCAACCATGTGATCGGCGACTTCTATGCTATACTTCCCTGGACCGGCGTAATGCTGATCGGCTATGGTATCGGTTATTGGTTCAAACAAGAATATTCGGCTCAAAAAAGAAAAAGCAATCTGCTTGTTTGTGGTCTTTCAATGATTGCATTGTTTATCATACTTCGATTTATTAATAAGTATGGCGACCCAGTTCCCCGGCAACACATTGAGGGCTGGCGAAGCATATTTGCATTTTTGAATGTAAATAAATACCCTCCTTCCCTAATGTTTTGTTGCATGACACTAGGACCATCATTCGTTTTCCTCGCTTTGTCAGAAAATATAAAAGCCGGTTGGAGCAGGGTTGCTTCAGTATACGGGCGGGTTCCTTTCTTTTATTATGTCCTTCATTTTTATATCCTACATGTACTACTTGTAATTTTCTTCTTTGCCACCGGTCATAAGAGTACAGAAATATTTGACACATTTATCTGCTTCAGGCCCGTTCAATTTGGTTTTCCATTATGGATCGTTTACATCATCTGGCTTTCAGTTGTTGCATCTTTGTATTTCCCGTGCCGGTGGTTTTATACGTATAAGATGACGCATCATGAATGGTGGTTGAAATATCTTTGAACAGCAAACCCAAAACCCAAACGGGATACTTTAAACTCTTTATCCTACTTTTAATCAGTATCAAACAAAAACGAATGAGTCGTAAACTACTAACCTTTGCCATCGCTCTTATTTTAATAGCGCTTTATTCCTGCAATTCTTCCAAACATGCGACAAAATCTGAGACAGCTCAATCTACACCTCACACAGAAAGGGAATTCCGTGCAGCATGGGTAGCAACGGTTGCCAATATCAACTGGCCAAGCAAGCCGGGGCTGACTACAAAAGAACAACAGGATGAAGCGATCGCCTTACTTGATTTTCTACAGAAGAATAATTTCAACGCTGTCATCCTGCAGGTGAGACCGCAATGTGATGCATTGTATAAAAGTGACCTGGAACCGTGGTCGTATTATCTTACCGGTCAGCAGGGCAAAGCACCCGAACCCTATTATGATCCTTTGGAGTTTTGGGTAAAAGAAGCGCATGATCGTGGCCTCGAATTACACGTTTGGCTCAATCCTTACCGGGCACACCACAAAGATGGAAAAGAAATAAGCGATCAATCTGTCGTAAAGAAGCATCCAAACCAGGTCGTGTTTTTGAAAGAAGGTTATTGGTGGCTCGATCCGGCACAAAAAGCGACGCAGGATCTTACGACAGCTGTTGTAATGGATATCGTCAACCGCTATGATATCGACGGTGTTCACTTCGACGATTATTTTTATCCTTATCCTTCTTATAATAATAATATCGACTTTCCTGATTCTGCAAGCTGGACCGCTTACCAGCAAAGTGGTGGCAAATTATCAAGAGGTGATTGGAGACGCGATGCAGTCAATACATTAATTGAACGACTGTATAAAGAGATCAAAGCAGCAAAGCCTTATGTAAAATTTGGTTTGAGTCCATTCGGTATCTGGCGGCCCGGTTATCCTGAAAGTATTGGCGGATTTGATCAGTATGACCAACTATATGCTGATGCGAAACTTTGGTTGAACAAAGGTTGGATCGATTATTTTACCCCACAACTATATTGGCCAATCAACAGAATGGCACAAAGTTTCCCTGTATTACTGGGTTGGTGGTCCCAAGAGAATTTGAAGCATAGACATCTGTGGCCAGGGATTAGTTTGGGTCGTGATACAAGTGCAAAAAACGTAAATGAAACGCTGAGCCAAATAATGATCTCAAGAGGTATGTTGCCGGAAAGTAAAGGGATTGTGCATTGGAGTATTTCATCGCTGACGCAAAATCCGAATATGACCACCGCTATTTTAAAAGGACCTTACGCAAAGAAAGCATTAGTTCCCGCAAGCCCCTGGCTGGATAAGAAAGCGCCTGATGCCCCGGATGTAAATGTCTCATTGGCTCCTGACGGAAATGTAAAAGTAAGCTGGACTCATCCCAACGATAAAGACGTTTTTCGTTGGATTGTCTATTATCAATATGAATCCAGGAATTGGACATACGATATCCTGAATCGGAATGACCGCTCCATCGACATTAGTTATACTTTGACAGGTACAAATGCATCAAGCGATTTAAAGTGGGTAGCTATTACAGCCGTTGACCGGACGGGAAATGAAAGTACCTTTAGAATGGTTGAAATAAAAAAGTAAAACTTCAGTCACGCATTAATACAAAGGCCATGGAAAAACAATTTGATTATGTAACCAAACTTGATATCAAGTTTGATCACCAGCAGCGCATCGACGTTTCAGAAATGGTGAAGGAATGCAGGGACAAATGGTTCAACCAAACACTGACAAAGGTAAACAATAGTGTAGTGAGGTTAGGGATTGTTGAAGGAGAATACCATTGGCACAAACACGACAACGATGATGAATTCTTTTTTGTACTTGACGGGCAACTATTAATCGATCTCGAAGATCAAATCATTGAATTAAATCCCAACCAGGGCGTCACGATCGGTAAAGGCATTATGCATCGTACGAGAGCGCCGAAAAAGACGGTGATGCTGATGGTGGAAACGAGTACGATTCAACCGACGGGAGATTGAGAGAAGTCCGGAAGTCCGAAAGACCGGAAGTCGGCAAGACATCTTAAAAAAGCGGAGACTTTCTTCCGGACTTGCGGACTTTACCGACTTTCTGACTTATTTCAATAACGCGTCGAATAGTATCTCCGCCGGATGTAAAGCTCTTCGTCCCGTTCCATCCTTCACCTGGTGTCGGCAACTGGTACCTGGAGCGGCAATGACAACATCGTCCGAAGAATTACGGACGGCAGGGAACAAAACCAGTTCACCAATTTTCATTGAAACATCGTAGTGTTCTTTTTCATAACCAAACGAACCGGCCATGCCACAACAACCGGAAGGAATAGTTTGAACTGAATAATTTTTTGGAAGAGATAACACCTTCACTGATGGTGCAACAGATGATAGTGCTTTTTGCTGGCAATGGCCATGTAATTTAATTGTCCTGCTCTCTGCTGTAAATTGCTCCGCTTTGATATTTCCTTTGTCTATTTCCTTTGCAATAAATTCCTCCAGCATAAATACATGTTTAGATAATGCCTTCGCCTTTTCCAATTTATCATCATCGGCGAGATCTACATACTCATCTCTGAATGTGAGAATGGCAGAAGGTTCAATGCCGATCAATGGTGATTCTGCAGTTATCATGGGATAAAGTAGCCCGATATTTTTATTAGCGATCACTTTAGCCCTTCGCAACAAACCTTTCGATAGCCAGGCTCTGCCGCTTTCTTCATGTCGAGGAATGATTACTTCGTAGCCAAGTTTCTCCAGCAGTTGAATTGCTTTTATTCCGATTTCCGTATCGTTGTAATTAGTAAACTCATCGCAGAACAAATAGATTCTTCCGTTTCGAGTTTTGGGTTTCGGGTTTCGTGAGTTCTTAAACTCTTTGTTGTACCAGTGAAGCAATGTTGTCTTATGCAAAACGGGCATACTTCGTTTTGTATGAAAGCCCGAAAACATTTTTACGAGGCTTCTTATTCCCGGCGTCGTCATAAAAAAATTATAGAACCATGGAGCGATTGAACCGAGTTTTGCCGAACGATTGAAGTTGGCGATCAATTTGCTCCTGAACGGAACACCATTGGCATCGTAATAATGCTGGAGAAATTCAGCTTTTAACTTCGCCACATCCACATTACTGGGACATTCGGATTTGCATCCCTTACAACTCAAACAAAGATCCATTACGTCCAGTATCTCTTCATGATCAAAGCGGTTTATCTTTTCTGAGTGAGTTAAAAACTCGCGTAGGATATTTGCCCTTGCCCTGGTTGTATCTTTTTCATCTTTTGTAGCCATATAAGAGGGACACATAGTGCCGCCACTCAAATGCGTCTTGCGGCAATCGCCTGAGCCATTGCATTGTTCTGCATGCTGCAACACATCCTGATCTTGAAAACGAAAAACAGTTTTGAATGGAGGTGTCTTTTGCCCCGGTGCATATCGAAGCATTGAGTTCATCGGCGGCGTTTCAACGATCTTGTTAGGGTTAAAGATGTTGTTCGGGTCCCAGGCTTTTTTTATCTCTTTCATCAACTGGTAATTCTTCTCGCCCACCATCTGCCTGATGAATTCACCTCTTAATCGTCCGTCGCCGTGTTCACCACTCAATGAACCGTTATATTTCTTAACCAACGATGCGATCTCTTCTGCAATTTTCCTGAATAGCCTATTTCCTTCCTCCGTTTTCAGGTTGATGATTGGACGCAAGTGCAATTCGCCTGAACCCGCATGCGCATAATGCACAGAATACAAGCCGTACTTTTTCAAAATCTCGTTGAAATCGCGGATATAAGCTGGAAGATCGTTAACATCGACAGCCGTGTCTTCAATTACCGGCACAGCCTTATCATCGCCCGGCATATTTCCCAACAATCCTAATCCCGCCTTTCTCAACGTCCATATCTTTTTAGTTTCATCGCCAAACAACAATGGAAAATGATAACCCAATCCCGCGGCTCGCATATCATTCTCCACCTGCTTTGCAATTTCAACTATTTCCTCCCGTGTCGATCCCGTGTATTCAATCACGAGAATCGCACCCGGATCACCCTGAACAAAAAAACGGTTCTTCTGTTGTTCGATATTATTCTTGGTGCATTCGAGAATATAATGATCGATCAACTCGCTGGCGCTGGGATTATATTTTAATGCGATGAGATTTGCCCGCAATGATTCATCTATAGAATTAAAATGAACGCAAAGTAAACCCGACTCTTTTGGAGGAAGCGGAACCAGATTCAACTTTATTTCAGTAAGAAATGCCAGCGTACCTTCTGATCCGGCAATCAATTGGCAAAAATTAAAATCATCACCACCTGCCGTAAAAGGTGCTGACTCAACCAAAAGATCAACAGCATAACCCGTGTTCCTTCTTTCAACGGATTTTTTTGGAAACTCTTTTCGTATCTCAACCTGGCTATCGTAGTTGCTCAATAATCCCCGAACGGCTCGATAGATGTTTGCTTCCAGGCTATTTCCTTCACATTTTTTATGAAAGTCATCCAGGCTTAAAGATTTGAATACTGTTTCCGTTCCGTCACTTAACAATGCATTTACTTCCAACAAATGTTCTCTTGTACTTCTATAAATGATCGAATTGGAGCCACATGAATTATTACCGACCATTCCTCCAATCATCGCACGGTTAGCAGTAGATGTTTCGGGTCCGAAAAACAAACCATGCGGTTTGAGAAACATATTCAGTTCATCGCGGATCACACCGGGTTGCACACGCACCCATTTCTGTTCTTTATTGAATTCAAGTATTTGTGTAAAATATTTTGAAACGTCGACGATAATGCCGTTTCCCACTACCTGTCCTGCAAGCGATGTTCCCGCTGTACGTGGAATCAGTGAGGTGTGATTTTGCTTCGCAAACGCAATTAATTTCTTTAAATCATCTATTGTTTTGGGAACGGCCACTGCGAGAGGTATTTCACGATAAGCCGAAGCATCAGTAGCGTAGAGTGTACGCATGGTGTCATCCCTGTAAAATTCTCCATCCAAGGTGGCAGATAATTGCTGTAAGAGTTCTTTCATTATATGAAATCATTATTCCTTTTTCAGCAAGCAGGACAAAAATAGTTGATTTATTACAGCCAATATTTTTACAGTCCCAGCCTAATTAATAAAATGGCCACGAAAGCACGAAGTTCTTTTAAAACATCTGTGCATCCGTGGCAAGCATTATGTAAACAAACAAGTATTTATTTAAAATTCGCCTTCATTACCCGCATAACATTTCCACCAAGTATCTTATTGATTGATTTTTTGGAATAGCCCCGCTTCAATAACTCTTCTGTTATCTTCGGATAAGTGGTAACGTCATCCAATCCAACCGGCAATGAACTCACGCCATCAAAATCAGAACCGATACCAACATAATCATCGCCTACAAGCTTTACGATATAATCAATATGATCCACCACTTGAGCTATTGTTGGTCTAAGAGGATCCAGTTCGGCAGAAAATCGTTGGCGCCAGATCTCGTTCAATTTAGCTGCATCATAAAATTGCTGAAGCGAGTCTTTGATCTGTTTGCCTTTGGTTCCCTCCAGCTCATTCATCTTTTTGGCAAAATTGCTATCGATGAATCCTGAAAAGAAATTGATACAAATCACTCCGCCATTCTTAGCTACCGCTCTTATCTGGTCATCTTTCACATTGCGAAAAACAGGACAAATGTTCCAGACAGATGAATGAGAAAGTAAAACTGGTTTGTTCACGGTTGCAATCGCATCGTAAAAGGTTTGCTCACCGGTATGCGAAAGATCAACGATGATACCCAGTTCATTCATCCGGCGAACGATTTGTTTGCCGAAATCGGTCAGACCTTTTTGCTTCAGGCTGTCGGGATTCTGTGTTTCATCCATAGCGCTGGATGCCCAGCTCGTACTGTTGTTCCAGGTAAGCGTCATATACCTCATCCCACGATTAAACAACTCGTTAAGTTTGTTCAAATCATTTTCGATCATATGGCCGCCTTCTACACCAATAAGCGCAACTAGTTTTTTATGTTTAATTCCACTAGTAACATCTTTATAAGTGCGGGCTAAAATAATCCGGTCGGGATTCTTCTGAACAAGCGCATCCAATAAATTGATCTCGTGAATGGCATCGCTATAAAAACCTTCTGGCGTGCGGGGGACTTTATCGGTCCATACAGAAAAAAATTGGACATCCAACCCACCTTCTTTCCAGCGATCCAGATCGCTATGACCTTGCGGTATACGATGCGAGATATCTTTTCCCTCGAGCATGGCGGAGGAAAGAATGTCGTTGTGGGTGTCAACAAGCGTTGCTTTGTAATGAATCTTTTTTAGAGATTGAGAAAAAGAAATGATAGTAGCTAAAAGAAAAACTAAAAGAAGTACCGGTGACTTTTTCATATAGTTTTATTTCAAGTCAAACCCCTCGAGGAATTTGGTGTTGAAATCACCACTCAGGAAACGCTCGTCCTTCATCAACTGCAGGTGAAAAGGAATTGTTGTTTTTACACCTTCGATTACATACTCGCTCAACGCACGATACATCGTGTCGATCGCTTCGTTTCTCGTACGGGCAATGGTAATGAGTTTACCAATCATCGAATCATAATAAGGAGGTATCACATATCCTGCATACGCATGGCTATCTACTCTTACACCATGACCACCGGGTTGGTGTAATACAGTGATCCTTCCGGGCGAAGGACGAAAATCATTGTATGGATCTTCTGCATTAATACGGCATTCAATGGAATGCATTTGTGGAAAATAATCATCTCCACTGATTTTTTCGCCCGCGGCAATCTTTATTTGCTCTTTGATCAGGTCGAAGTTGATCACTTCTTCCGTTACGCAATGTTCTACCTGGATACGGGTATTCATTTCCATAAAGTAGAAATTGCGATGCTTGTCTACAAGAAATTCAATTGTGCCGACGCTTTCATAGTTGATAGCTGAAGCGGCTTTTTTTGCAGCTTCACCCATCTTGAAGCGAAGTTCTTCCGTCATGAACGGTGAAGGGGATTCTTCAACCAGTTTCTGGTGACGGCGTTGAATGGAACAATCTCTTTCACTCAGGTGACAAACATTTCCGTATTGATCACCTGCAACCTGTATCTCGATATGTCTCGGCTCTTCGACAAACTTCTCCATGTAAATGCCATCATTCTTAAATGACGCTGCTGCCTCTGCCTTCGCCGTATTGTAAGCTCTTTCCATTTCTCCTTCTTCCCAAACAATACGCATACCCTTGCCACCACCACCGGCAGTTGCCTTTAAAATGATGGGATAACCCATATCTTTTGCAAGACTTTTTGCTTCATCCAAATTGTCCAATAAACCTTTTCCACCAGGAACAACAGGCACACCCGCTTTGATCATCGTTTCTTTTGCGGTGATCTTATCACCCATGCTGTTGATCATATCGGCAGTAGGCCCAATAAATTTAATCCCATGATCATTACAGATCTTGGCGAATCGTGCGTTCTCAGCCAAAAAACCATAACCAGGATGAATGGCGTCAGCATTTGTGATCTCTACAGCCGACATGATATGCGGAATATTAAGATAAGAGTCGCTGCTTTGTGGTTTACCTATACACACAGCTTCATCAGCAAATCGAACGTGAAGGCTGTCGCGGTCAGCAGTTGAATACACGGCAACTGTCCGGATGCCCATTTCGCGGCAGGTTCTTAAAACACGAAGTGCAATTTCTCCTCGATTTGCGATCAGTATTTTTTTGAACACAGGAATGAATTAAAGAGTTTAGAATAAAAAAGTCAAAATTGACTGGCAGTTTTGACTTTTAAACTTTTACTTATCAGGGTTCAACAAGAAAGAGTGGCTGGTCATATTCAACCGGCGAAGCGTCTTCCACCAGCACTTTTACGATTTTACCTTTTGTTTCGCTTTCGATTTCGTTGAAAAGTTTCATGGCCTCAATAATGCAAACAATCTTGCCGGGTGAAACCTCATCACCCACTTCAACAAGATTAGGTTTGTCAGGTGAAGAACGGCGATAGAAGGTGCCGATCATTGGGCTTTTTATCGTAATTAAATTGGATGCTGACGGCTGTTCGGATGCTTTTGGTTTTTCCTTATCAGCAGCAGCGGCTGTCTGGGGAGCCTGGCTTATAACCTGAGGAACCGCAGTAACCATCGGTGCCGCCTGCACAGTTGGTACTACCTGGGTGACATGTTCTTCTTTTTGCTTGATTGTTATCCGGAAATCCTTTTGCTCGATGGTCAGCTCGCCAATATTAGATTTGTTGATCATTTTGACCAACTCCTGAATTTGCTTGAAGTCCATGTTTTTCAATTTAACGGGCAATTTTTTTGTTGGATGGGAGGCTAAGATAGGGAAATCAAATTCAGGAATCCCCTATTTTTTGCCGATTTCAGGCCAAAAAAGGATAAAAACGAAGCAAAATCGGCCGATTTTGACCGATTTTTAAATGAAATCGCTTTTATTCTTTTACGCGTTCTACATACTCGCCGGTCTTTGTATTTATACGAATAAACTCGCCATCATTGACAAACAATGGCACGCCAACAGTGGCTCCTGTTTCAAGCGTTGCTGGTTTTAATGTTCGTGTTGCTGTATCGCCTCTCAATCCCGGTTCACAATAAGTGACCTGTAATGTTATTTTATCCGGCAGTTCAGCACCTAGCACCTGTTCATTTTCGGTATTGATCAAAACGCCGACTTCCTGGCCTTCTTTAAGATATTGAGGCGCATCAATTGTGCTTTCCTGCAGTGCGATTTGTTCAAATGTTTCATTATCCATGAAATTGTAGCCCGTATCATCTTTATAAAGAAACTGGTAAGTTCTTTTTTCCACTCTTACAGGGTAGATCGTATCACCGGAATTCCATGTCTTTTCAATAGAACGATTGTTATCAACACCTTTAAGCTTTGCCCATACTTTGGCCGCAGCCCTGGCAGTTTTGTTTTCACCAAATTCAACGACGGAATATAAACTTCCATCCAGGTTAAGGATCATGCCACGGCTGATATCTGCTGTATTTGCCATATAGAAATTTTAGGAGGCGCAAAGATAAGACAGTAATGGTTGAAGGCAAAGGAGAAATTGGTATTAATCACTGATTAGTATAACCCCTATTTAACAATAAGATGCCGTTTTTGAAGTATCTTTAGCCATTGCTTTTGATCATGTTCCGCCGATTTTTGTCAACGCCATTCCAACTGCTGCTATCTGCCACCTTGCTGCTTAGTTTAATAAGCAGTAAAGGTTTTGGCCAGCTTCAGGTTACCACCAACAATACTGCAAATGCACTGGCCCAAAAACTCGTCGGTGAAGGAGTGCTGATCAGCAACGTGACTGTTACAACCGCTTCATATGCTACAGGATTTTTTATAAATACCGGGGGTACGAATATTGGAATGGACAGCGGAATTGTATTGACCAATGGCCGGGTAAAAACGATTGGACCTTCCAGTGATAAGACCGGTGTTAACGGCAATGGCATTTCACCCGCCAGTATTTTATTAGCCGATAACCGCCTTAACCTACCCGGTGATCCTGATCTTGCCAATGAGTTGCATTTACCAGTCACCGACTTGAATGATGCTGTAGCACTTGAATTTGATTTTATCCCTCTTGGTGATAGCATTAAGTTCAACTATATATTAAGCTCAGAGGAATACCATGTCAGCTTTGTGTGTACTTATAACGATGCATTTGGATTTTTTATCTCGGGTCCGGGAATAACGGGTGTTAAAAATATTGCGTTAGTGCCCGGAACTAATATCCCGGTGACTATTACCAATGTCAACAATATTCCTGCAGCTGGCTGTGTAAACAATCCGCAGTATTACGTTGATAATACATCTAACGTTTACTTTACTCACAATGGTCACACTACGGTGCTTACAGCAGCTTCACCGGTACAACCATGTCAAACCTATCACCTGAAACTTGTCGTAGCAGACCAGGGCGACTTTGCATATGACACTGGTGTTTTTTTGGAAGCAGGAAGTTTGCGGTCAGACCCTGTAAAATTTGATCCGCATACTCCTTTCAATGAACTCAATCTTCCATACCTCGCAGAAGGATGTGTGGGAGGTAATATTCATGTTGCACGAAGTCATAAGAAACCTTTTGCACAAATCCTGAATCTTACCTATGCCGGCACTGCCACAAATGGTGTCGATGTTACGTTGCTTCCATCCACCATCACCATTCCTGCTAATGATTCAGTCGCCAGTCTTCCCATAAGCGCCATTGCTGATCTCATTCCAGAGCCAAATGAGACATTGAAGATTTATGTCGGAAATAGTTGCGCTACTTATTTCAACGACAGCATCATTGTGGAAATAAGGGATGTAGATATACTCACCATCACTCCGCCGGATAGTCTTGTTATTTGCCGGAACAATTCGGTGCAATTGGAAGCAGTAGCAGGTTATGTTAATTATACATGGACCAATGGCGGAACGCTTTCGGATAACGCTATCAGCAACCCGATCGCGACCCCTGTTTCTGCATCTACCAATTATATATGCACCGCTACTATCGGCAATTGTGTTGCCCGTGATTCTGTTTTGATAAAATGGAGAACAGTCGCGTTAAATAATAAAGTTGACATACCGTGTAAAAATGGAACGACCGGATCGATTACAGTTACAGGAACGAATTGGACCGATCCTTTATATGCAATTGGCAACGGACCTTATCAAACAACAAATAGTTTCACCGGCCTGCGGGCAGGAAACTATTGGGTTAAAATGAAAGATGCGTCTGGCTGTACCGACTCTATCCAGGTCACATTGATACAATCATTCCCGGATATGTCAGTGTCTGCTACGCCAACCGCTGCAACCTGTAGTATTACTCCTGATGGAACTATCCAGGTGTCTGCACTAGGTGGTAATGGCAGCTATACTTTTTCAAAAAACAATATAACGTACCAGGCAAGCAACAATTTTATTGTAGCTGAAGGCAATTACACAGTATATGCAAAAGACGGGAATGGCTGTGTCGATTCATTGCCTTCGGTGGTAGTAACGAAAATAAATTCAGTTGTAGTCGATGCAGAACCGGATAACTATATGTGCGAAGGAACCGGTTACACCATCAACGCTACATCAAACGCCAGCATTATTAACTGGACTCCCTCTGCCAGTTTAACCAACAGTACAACGCTCACGCCAACCGCCAGCCCTGCAACGACAACCAAATATTTCGTTACGGCCACTTTCGGCACATGCACTCGCACCGACTCGGTAACATTAAATGTATGGCCTGCACCAGTAGCCGAAGCAGGAGAAAATCTAGATATCTGCTATGGCATCACTGCGCAATTAAATGGATCCGGTGGTGTGGAATATCAATGGACACACGACGCGACATTTATTTCAGCTGCAGACATTAGCAATCCAATTGTAAAGCCATCTGTAACTTCCAAGTATTATTTACATGTAAAAGATTTGAACGGCTGCTGGTCGCTGCAACAGGATGTGGTAACAGTGAAAGTCACACCATCCGTAAAGATCTTCGCCGGCAATGATACAATTGTTGCCATGAATCAGCCGCTGCAGTTGCATGCAATAGAAACAAACAACAGCGGAGTTACACAATGGGAATGGTCCTCCACTTCTTATTTAAACAATCCGCTGATTGCAACCCCCGTAGCTACTTTCCCGTCACCAGTTACCACTGCACCTTATGAATATGTCTATACGGTAAAAGGAACGACACCCGCTGGTTGCGCTGGTGTCGATGAAATAAAAATCAAAGTTTACCAGGGACCGGAGATCTATGTAGCGAGTGGCTTCACCCCTAACGGTGATGGAAAAAATGATCAGCTGATCCCGGTGCCTGTTGGTATAAAAGAATTGAAATATTTCCGGGTATACAATCGATGGGGGCAGGTGATATTTGAAACGAAAAATCCTTCACGGGGATGGGATGGAACAATTAAAGGCGCTGAACAAACCGGTGTATTTGTGTGGATAGCAGAAGGTATAGATTATACAGGCAAAACCGTAAGTCGTAAAGGAACCACTACGCTGATAAGATAACAAGTTTGCCTTTGAAATGATTCGTTAACGAAAATTCATTCAGTCTTTATTTACTAATTTAGATTTTACTATTTCCATTTTATATGAAAAAAATATTAGTAACAGTATCCGTCCTTGTGATAACAATCACCTCTTTTGCCCAAGGCACATATGACACGATGCCGCCATTCAGGCGCTTTCCAACGGTTCCCGCATTCAGGTTATTGGAAACCGACAGTGTTTCAATATTCACCAAAGATGATTTGAAAAAAAACAAACCGGTGCTCGTCATGATCTTTAATCCCGAATGTGACCATTGCAAACACGAAACAGAGGAATTACTAAAACACATCGACGAGCTTAAAAAAGTACAAATCGTGATGTCAGCAATGGGACCCTTTGGCCCGATGAAATATTTTTATTCGCGGTTTAAAATGAGTGAAATAAGCAATATCAAAGTCGGGCAGGATTTTCAAAACCTGTTGCCATCTTTCTACAGAATTTCCAGTTTGCCTTTCCTGGCCATGTACGACAAAAAAGGAAATCTGCTTTCCACTTTCGAAGGAACCATGAACATTGAAGACCTGATCAATGTATTTAAATGAGTTCGCTGTCGTAATTAATTCTGCAACACAACATTTCAGTGCCGGTTTCGGCATCAAATAATTCTGGCATGGTTTTATAATCGATAGCATAATTAATGTGCTGATTATTTATGTGCCAAAACCCTAATCGAATACTAAATATATTTAGTTGCACCCTTCTTTTATGCTTCCTGCTTTTTACAAGTATTGAATCAAAAAGCCAAACGATCATAATGTTGGATTCTGCTGTCGTTCCCGGTACTACGGTTGTATATCCCGGGCTAGAATATCAACGCAGCGGCTATCATAACTTTTGGTGGGGCCAGCATTATCGCAAAGAATGGGCTACAGCAGTTAGAGCAAAAAATTTTTACCTGGATACAGCCAAAGGCGGATTGCAAGTTGTAAAAGAAGGTGGAAGCCGGCAATCAATGGGATTGCGATTGCAGGATAAGAATGGAAAAGAATATGTACTGCGGAGCATTGACAAAGATTTCAGGAACGGTTTGCCGGAAGATTATCACAAAACATTTCTTGGGCACATCGCAAAGGACCAGTCTTCGATCGGATATCCTTATGCGGCTGTCACCATCACTCCGATGATTGAAGCGGCAGGCATTTATCACACAACACCGCAAGTAGTATTTGTACCTAAACAAAAAACTTTAGGAAAATACAACGAAGAATTCGGTGACCAGCTATACCTTTTTGAAGAACGCCCCGACGATAACCAACATGATGCCGCCAATTTCGGTAACTCAAGAAAAGTAATTGGAACGGATAAAATGTTTGAGAAGATCTATGGGGATAATGACAACCATGTAGACCAACGCGCCTTTGCCAAAGCAAGATTATTCGATATGTTCATTGGCGATTGGGGGCGGCATGCTGATCAGTGGAGATGGGCTTCATTTGAAAAAGGTGATCAGACTATCTATCGTCCTATTCCCAGAGACAGGGACCAGGCTTATACGAAGTTCGATGGTTTTTTCCCCGGATTAGCAACCGGTGTTTTTGGCGCAACCTGGATTGAATCATTTGACGGGAATTTAAATAATGTGAAACGATTCAATACGCCCGGCCGACCATTGGACAGGCGATTGACAAACGAATTGACGAAAGATGATTGGATCAGCATAGCGAAAGAACTGCAATCAGAATTGACGGATGAAGTGATTGAAAAAGGGATGCACCAGTTGCCTCCGGAATTGTTCTCCATCCATGGTCAAAAGATCATCGATCAGTTAAAGTCGCGGAGAAACGAGCTGGATAAATATGCCCGGGAATATTATGC
>AR_comb_assmDRAFT_10038255_pt1 | contig 16421 bp, 13 predicted proteins | sample ArasoioldDNA_FD_10543 | JGI IMG/M metagenome (IMG submission 10543) | reverse complement strand
GCCGCCGGCCATCACACCGCGCGCTACACGTCGCCTCACCTGGTGCGGCTGAACGAACGGTTCGTGATCGACGGGCGAGCGGTTGGTGACGCGGTCCTGTTCGACGCCGTCTCAACAGTACGCGATGCCGTTGAAGAACTCGTCGGTCGACGGATCCTCGAGGCCCACCCGACGTTCTTCGAAGTTACGACCGCCGTCGCCTTCGAATTATTTCGACGCGCGGCCGTTGAGATCGCGGTCGTCGAGGTCGGACTCGGCGGCCGCCTCGACGCGACCAACGTCATAACACCCGAGGTCACCGCCATTACGTCGATTGCCTACGATCACCAGCTCTATCTCGGGTCGTCGCTCGAATCGATCGCCAACGAAAAAGCCGGGATTATCAAGGCCGGCGCACCGGTCGTGGTCGGGGCGCAGCCGCCGGAGGTTCTCGCGGTCATCGCCGAGGCCGCACGTATCGCGGGCGCCCCGCTTGTTCGCGCCAGCCGCGACGACATCGGGCATCTCGAGGTCGGATTAGCCGGTGACCATCAACGTGACAACGCTGCCATTGCGTTGAGGGTACTGGCGGCGCTGGACGCGCGTGGCATTCTCGTCCCGGGCAACGCCATTGCTACTGCGCTGCGCGACACCATCTGGCCCGGACGCCTGGACCTCCGGCGACTGGATGACGGCCGCGAGCTGATCATGGACGCGGCGCACAACGCCGCCGGCGCCCGCGCGCTGGCCGCGTACCTGCGATCGCAGTCCGCGAAGCTGCCGCTCGTCTTCGCGGCGATGCGCGACAAGGCCGCGACCGACATGTTCGCGGCGCTGCTGCCAGAAGTCAGCGCCGTCGTCTGCACGCGCGCCGAGAACCCGCGATCGGCAGACGCCGTCGATCTTGCGGAAATTGCGCGAACGATCTCACCCGGCCTGACGATCCGCGTCAAGATCAACATCGGCGAAGCTCTCGATCTCGCGTGGCAGGCAGCGCCGGCTCATCGAATCGTCGTCGCGGGTTCGATCTTTCTGCTGGGGGACGTCATGCGCCGGCTCGGATTACACTGTTGACCGTGTTCCGCTTCGTGTGCGGCGTGCTGTCGATCCTCTTCTTCAACAGCGTCGCTCTCGCGCAGGCGCCCGCACCACCGGCTTCGTCGCAGGAACAGAAGAGTGATTCGGCGATCGTCATCAATCAGACGCACTACATCCGGCAGGGCAACGTCGAAATCTACGACCCCGCGCAAAAAACATATCTGTACGCCCAGCTCGTCGAGTTCTTCGAGGACGAGGATCGCGCGGTTGCGACTGGCAACGTCCTCCTGTCGCAGGGGATGAACCGGATCTCGTCAGAACGCGCGGAATTCAACACCAAGACCTGGTTGGGCACCTTCTACAACGCGAGCGGGATTGCCACCGTCCAGCCGCAGGCGCAGCCTGTACGGCCCGGATCGGTCGCTCCGCCGCAACTCGCCGGCCAGGACACGGTCGTCTATTTCTTCGGGGAAACCGTCGAGAAAGTCGGACCCAAAAAATACAAGATCACCAAGGGCGGTTTCTCGACCTGCGTGCAGCCGACGCCGCGATGGGACATGAGCGCGAGCACGGTGATGCTGAACCTCGATCATTACACGCTGCTCAAGAACGCGATCATGACGGTGAAGGGCGTTCCGATGCTCTACCTGCCGGTCCTGTATTACCCGACGAAGAAAGGCGATCGCGCCACGGGCTTCCTGATCCCGACGTACGGATCGTCGACGCTCCGGGGCCAGTCACTGCACAACGCCTTCTTCTGGGCGATCGATCGGAGCCAGGACGCGACGATCGCGTACGACTGGTTCTCGAAAGTGGGCCAGGGGATCGGCAGCGAGTACCGATACAACTTCGGAGGTGGCACCGACGGCAACATCCGCGCCTACTATCTCGATCAGCACGCCACGAGCTATGCGCTCGAAGATGGTTCGACGAGCGACATCTCGGCGAGCCAGAGCTACGAAATCCACGGCAGCGCGAACCAGCTGCTGCCGGGTGGACTCCGCGCGCGTGCGCGCGTCGATTACTTCTCCAGCATCGTCACTTCCCAGACCTTCAATACGAACATTTACGACCTCAGCCGCAATCAGCGCTCGTACGGCGGCAACATCGTCGGCTCCTGGCCGACCTATTCGCTGAACGCAACGCTCGACCACAGCGAGTACTTCTACCCGTCGGATCCCAACACGGTGCCGCAGTCGGTCCTCTCGGGCAGCTGGCCGCGCGTGACGCTTTCGCGCAACGAGCGGCCCGTGCTGGGCTCGCAGTTCTACTTCACCGTTGCAGGGGAGTACGCACATCTCTTATCGGAGCGCCCGGGCGTGGATTTCGACACGCAGCTCCCGACGCGCCTCGACCAGAGCCTCAACCGCATCGACTTCTGGCCGCAGCTGAGATATCCATTCAAGAAATGGGGATGGCTCACGGCGAACTCCACGGTCGCGTGGCGCGACACGTTCTACAGCCGCATCCTGACGCCGCCGGATCCGAACGGGATCATCCCCCAGCGGATCACCGACGAATCCTACAATCGCCAGTACTTCAACTTTCAGACGCAGATCGTGGGACCGGTCTTCACGCGCATCTGGGACACGCCGGCGAACGGCTACGCGGAGAAATTCAAACATTCGATCGAGCCGTCGCTGATCCTGCAGGAGACGACCGACATCCCGGATCCCAATCGCCTGGTCATCTTCGACGGCACCGATGGCATCGTCGGGGGCGGACAGGTCACCTACGCCCTGACCAACCGGTTCTACGCCAAGCGCAAGCTGGCGCCGGGACAGCCGGGGCAGGCGCGCGAGATCGTCAGCGTGGACATCCGCCAGTCCCATTACAACAACCCGGCGGCCGCGCAGTACGACCGGCAGTACCAAAGCACGTACGTCGGCGGCGGCACCGCGAGCAATTACTCGCCGATCTCGCTGACGGTTCGTGCGGTGCCGACCAACGAGCTGACGGCGTCCACATCGATGGAGTTCGACAGCCACTACCACTCGCTCCGCACGATTTCGACGAATGCGACGTACGCGGTGCAGCAACGCATGCAGGTCATGCTTGGCTGGAGCAAGCGCGGGTTCATCGCGGGGCTGCCCGGCTACAACGACCCGAACAACCTGGACCACTACATAAACGGATCGACGACAGTCCGCACGCGGGACAACAGGTACGGCGGCACGTACTCGTTCAACTACGATGTCCTGCGGACCACCATGATGACGCAGGGAATCACCGCCTACTACAACGCGCAGTGCTGCGGCCTCGCGATGCAGTACCAGACCTACAACAATCCGTATGCCGTCATCCCCGCCGACCACCGCTTCTTCCTGTCGTTCACGCTGGCGGGGCTCGGCAACTTTTCGCCGTTCAACGGCGCGATGAGCAACGTTCCGCGCTGAACTTCGATGGGGACCACGACTCTCGTCACGGGCGCGGCGGGGTTCGCCGGGAGCCATCTCCTGGACCTGCTGGTGGAGGGCAGCGGCACCGCGTCAACCGCCGGGAGCATCGTGGCGTGGCAGCGGCCGGGCGCTAACGGCGGCGCGGGCCGCCACGCGTCGGAGGGCGTCGCCTGGGAGGCGATCGATCTCCTCGATCGTGATGCCGTGCGCGCCGCGGTGGCGCGTATCAAGCCGTCGGTGGTCTATCACTGCGCTGGCGCCGCCCATGTAGGCCGCGCATGGGAGCGCGCGGAATCCACGTTCGCCACCAACGTCCGGGGCACGCACCACCTGCTCGACGCGCTCGCGCGCGCGAATGTCGAATCGCGAGTACTCGTTCCGAGCTCGGCGTTGGTGTACGCGTCCGCCGATCGCGCCCTCCGCGAAGACGATCCGCTGGTCCCCACAAGCCCGTACGGCCTCAGCAAGCTCGCGCAGGAGATGCTCGCCGACCACGCCGGCGACGGTGTGACAGTCCTGGTCGCGCGGGCGTTCAACCACTTCGGGCCGCGGCAGGATCCGCTGTTCGCGGCGTCCGGCTTCGCGCGGCGTATCGCCGACATCGAGAAAGGCAAATGGGCGCCCGAAATCTCGGTCGGCAACCTCGAAGCGCGGCGCGATCTCACTGACGTGCGTGATACGGTCCGAGCATACCGGCTGATGATCGACAAAGGGCACCCCGGCGACGTCTTCAACGTGTGCTCGGGCGCCGCGATCACGATCCGCGAACTGCTCGATCGCCTCATCGCCAGGGCGCGCGTTCCGGTCACGATTCGCGTCGATCCTGCCCGCTATCGGCCGAACGACACGCCCCTGCTCCTTGGCGACCCTGCGCGCCTCCGCGAGTCGCTCGGCTGGAAGCCCCGGATCGATCTCGATCGCACCGTCGAAGATCTGCTCGAGTACTGGAGGACATGACGCGTGCGAGTCCTGCTGACGGGCGGCACGGGTTATCTCGGACGCGCGATCGCGCAGGCTCTCGTCGCCCGCGGCCACGACCTCGTCGTCTTCTCGCGCCATGCCAGCAAGAGCGGATTGCCAGGAACACCATACGACGGTGACGTTCGGAACACTGACGACTTGCGCCGCGCGGCCGTCGGTTGTGACGGCCTCGTGCATACGGCTGCCCTCGTCAGCATCTGGCAGCGCCGCCGCCAGGACTTCGACGATGTCAACGTCGGCGGCCTGCAGAATGCCGTCGCGGTTGCCAGGGCGGCGGGGATCACGCGTTTCGTGTACACATCGTCGTTTCTGGCGCGGCCGCCCCACGGAGAATCCACGCCGATTGCCGCAAACGACTACCAGCGCACCAAGGTGGCCGCCGACGCGGTTGCCACCGAGGCCGTCCGGCAGGGATGTCCGATGGTGCGGATCTACCCCGGCGTCATCTACGGTCCTGGATCGCAGACCGAAGGCAACCTGCTCGGCCGCCTCATCGCCGATCATCTGAAGGGCCGCCTGCCAGGACTCATCGGTCCGGAGATGCGATGGTCTTTCGCGTACATCGACGATGTCGCGCAGGGCCATTGCGAGGCGCTCGTGCGCGGCGCACCGGGATCGCGGTACGCGCTCGGAGGCGAAAACGCGGCACAGCGGCGTCCGTTCGAAATTGTCGAAGAAGAAACAGGACGCAAGCCGCCCCGACGCTTGCCATATGGCCTCGCCGAAACGCTCGGCATGGCCGAGGAATGGCGGGTCGGTCTGTTCGGCGGCCTGCCGCTCGTGACGCGCGGTACCGTGGAAATTTTCCGTCACGACTGGTCGCTTGACAGCACCGACGCGGTGCGCGACTTGGGCTACACGATGACGCCGCTCGCCATCGGTGTCCGGCGCACGCTCGCGTCTTTGTCGAGCCAGTGACGCTGAAGCCGACGGGCGAAATGACGACGACAACCCACTCGGAGAACGCGCGCCAGCTGGTCCACATGGCGTCGGGCTTGTTTGCGATTCTGCTCCGCTACCTGACGTGGTGGCAGGCGGCGATGCTGGCATCGGTCGCGATCGCGTTCAACGCCGCGGTGCTTCCAAGAGTCGGCGGCAGGCGCCTGTACCGCCCGTCTGACCACGCGCGAGGCTTTCCTCTTGGGATCCTCATCTACCCCGTTGCCGTCCTGCTCCTGATCCTGGCGTTTCCAGCGCGGCCAGACATCGCTGCGGCCGCGTGGGGGATCCTGGCGTTCGGCGACGGCGCTGCGACGATCGTCGGCCGCCGCTGGCGTTCCCCCGCGCTCCCGTGGAATCGCGAGAAGACCGTGGCCGGAACGATCGCCTTCGTTCTGTTTGGCGGACTGGCCGGGGTGGCGCTCTCGATGTGGAGCCGCGGTGCCGTTGCGCCGGTACCATCCGTGACGTTCTCCCTGGTGGCGCCCGGCGTCGCCGCCGTTGCCGCCGCATTGGTGGAGACCACTCCCATCCGGCTGGACGACAACATTTCCGTTCCGATCGCGGCGGCAGCGACGATGTGGATGGCAACGCTGACGTCCGCGCTCGCCTGGACCGAGTCGCGTACTGCCTTCTTTGCATTGGCGCCGCGCGCGCTCGCCGTCAATCTCGTCGTCTCGTGGCTCGGTTACCGCGCGCGCACTGTGACCGTCGCCGGCATGGTGGGCGGCGCGTTCGTGGGTTTCGTGATCTACGCTTGCGCGGGCGGGACGGCTTGGCTCTTCTTGTTTGCAGCATTCTTCGTCGCGACCGCTGCGTCGCGTCTCGGCATCAAGCGCAAGACGCTCCTGGGCATCGCGGAAGAACGCGGCGGGCGGAGAGGCGCCGGCAACGCCTTCGCCAACTGTGGCATCGCCGCCATTGCCGCCGCGCTCGCGGTCGTCACGCCGTATCGCGGGCAAGCGCTTCTAGCGCTGGTCGCGGCGTTGACCGCGGGCGGCAGCGACACGGTCGCGAGCGAAATCGGGAAAGCGTGGGGACGCGCAACGTTCCTCGTCAGCAGCCTTCGCCGCGTAGCGCCAGGTACGCCGGGTGCGATGTCGCTCGAGGGTACTGCTGCGGGGATCGTGGCGGCGCTGGCGCTGGCCGCACTCGCTGTCCTCCTGGGACTGGTGCCCGCTTCAACGACGATCGCCATCGTCGTGGGTGCGACGGTCGGAGCGCTTGTCGAGAGCGGGCTCGGCGCAACGCTCGAAGGACCGGGTATCCTCAATAACGACATGCTGAATTTCATCAACACGGCGGTCGCCGCGGCGGTCGCTCTGGCGCTTGTCGCCCGATGACAACGAGCGCGAAGACTACCGGCGACAGGAGCGCGAAGGCTTCAGCCGAGCGAAACGCTGGACCGAATATCGCCCGGGCTTATCTCGATCTGGGCCGCCCCTTCACCCTCGTGGCGCCCGCGCTCGGCTTCATTTCGGGCGCGCTGACGGCCGTCGGCGCCGCGCCGAGAGAGGCCTGGATGGCGGGACTGCTGGTGCCGCCGATCCTCGGATCGTTGATGGCGGCGACGCTGAACGCCGGGAACAACGCGCTCAACCAGATTTACGACCTCGAGATCGATCGCGTGAACAAGCCGAAGCGGCCCCTGCCCAGCGGACGGCTATCGATCGCCCAGGCGTGGCGCTTCACGATCGTCACCTACGCGGCATCGCTGGTGCTCGCGTGGTTGGTCGCGCCGGATGGTCGTCACGAGTGCTTCTGGCTCGTGGCCATCGCGGTCGTCTGTACCTTTGCGTACTCGGTTCCTCCGCTTCGCACGAAACGGCTCGGCATCTGGGCAAACGTCACCATCGCGATCCCCCGGGGCACCTTGCTGAAAGTCGCCGGCTGGTCGTCGGTCAAAACGATTGTCGGCCTCGAGCCGTGGTACATCGGCGCGATCTTCGGACTGTTTCTGCTCGGCGCCACGACGACGAAGGATTTCGCGGACATGGAAGGCGACCGGCTCGGCGGCTGCCGCACGCTGCCTATTCAATTCGGTGTCCGCCGCGCGGCGTGGATGATTTCGCCGTCGTTCGTCATTCCATTTGCGATGATTCCCGCCGGGGCGTGGCTCGGCATCCTGACAGGAAATTTCTGGCTGCTCCAGCTGCTTGGCGTGGTGATGACGGCCTACGGCGTCTACGTGTGCTACCTGATGCTGCGGCGGCCCGAAGATCTCGCGGTCGAAGAAAACCACGTCTCGTGGGCGCACATGTACCGCATGATGTTCGTCGCGCAGATCGGCTTTGCGCTCGCGTACCTTCTGTAATGTAAAGGTATTTTCGAGCGCTTGCTGAACGTGGTGTTGAGACACCTCCCGCGAAGCGAAACCGTTGGGAGGTCGCCGCGCCAGATTCAGGACCGGGCGAGAAGACTCAGGGAATCAGGCCAGCGGCCGGAACCGTCCTCGCAGCCCGGTCCGGCGACCGGACACGGCTTCGCGGCGCGGGAGGTGTTTCAACGCCACGACCGGATTAGCCGAGCGACCAGAAGTCGCCCGTGAGCCCGACGCTGTCGAAGATCGCGCGCGCTTCGTCAACCGTCGGCCGACGGAAGTCGCCCGCGAGCCGGTTGCCGTACCATTTCTTCGACAAGTCCCACGCCTGCCCAATCGTCATCAACGACCCGCGCGGGACGCGCCGCTTCTCGCACCATCTATCCACTGCCTCTTCCGACCGGAAGAGAAGGATGTTGGCTCAGGTGTAGAAAATATCGTCCCAGAAATGCCTGGCCGGCACCTCGAGGTGGATGACCCCCGATCCCGCGGCGATTGCCGAACGAACCGCGCACCGTAGAAGCGTGCCCGATTCAGGGCAACGCGCTTCGAACGAAACGTCCTGCTTCACGACCGCGGGGATTCCGAACGCGTCCCAGGCGCACGGCGCATACCACCGCTTCGGAACTCCTGACGACGGAGCGTGCGAATCGGCCGACACGAGGAACGGTGTCTCCACGGCCGAAAACGGAGGAGCGGACCACACCTCCGTCGAACCCGGCTTGAGAACGATGACATGCGCGTCGGCAAGCGCGTGATACGCCGCGCGGACGTCGCCGGAGTCCAGTTGGCGCGTAGCCGCGACGTCGAGGAATGACGGCACGCGTCCGTCAGCGACGGTCATCTCGTAAATCGCCAGGCGAACCTGCTGGACGAAATCCATCAGTCGAGCGCCAGCTGCGCAGCTGCGACGAGCGCGTAAATCTTGGCGCATTCGATCATGCGGCTGATGCGAACGAACTCGTTGGGACCGTGCGAAACGGAAAGCAGACCCGGACCGTAGGCATAGGCCGGCACTCCCGCCGCCGCATAGAAGCGCGTCTCGAGTAACCCGGGGCACATCTCGGCCTCCGGCGTTTGTCCGGTGACGCACGTGACAGCGTGGGTCAGCATTCGCGCAAGCGGCTGGTCCATGCTCGACGCAGCCGACTGCCCTTCCTGGATGACGCGAATCGACACGTTCGTACCATCGCCACCGCGTTCGATGAGGTCCACGAGTCGGCGTCTCTCCAGGTCGTGGTCTTCGTCCGGATTCGTGCGGCGGTCCACCGAGAAGCGGCAGCTCTCCGGCACGACATTGAAATTCGAACCGGCCTCGACTCGGCCGCCGACGAGCAGGATCGATCCGCGCGCGTCGAGTTCGCGTTTGAGCGCGAAAAGCCGATCCAGGATCGGCACCGCGCGTTCGACCGCGTTGGTGCCGAGATGCTGCATGCCAACGTGCGCGGCGCGGCCCGACACCGTCACCTCGGCAGTAAAGGCGCCGCGGTTCGAATGCCAGATGCGCCCGCTCGTCGGTTCGGGAAGGAGCATCCCGATGCCGTCGCGCGCCAGCTCTCCGGACGCGGCGAGCGCTTCGGAGCCGTCGGAGCCGCCCGTTTCTTCGTCCGGAACGAAGAGCAATCCCAGCCGCCCGTGCAGCCGCGTGCGCGATCGAATGAGGACACGCGCTGCGAACAGCATCGCGACCAGCCCGCTCTTCATGTCTGAACTGCCGCGTCCGAACAGCGTGTCGCCCTCAACTCGTGGCTGAAACTGATCGCGAGAGAAAGCCGGGACGACGTCGTAGTGGCCGTGGAAGTAGAGAGTGGGCCCCGAATTGCCTACGAAGCCTCTGAGAGCGGCGCGTGGAAGCGCCGTCCGGATTCCGACACGGTCTGGAGACAGGCCGGCAGCGCGCATCCCGTCCGCGAGCGTCGCCAGGCATGCGTCATACTCGGCGCCTGGCGGATTTTCGCTGGCAATGGCCACGAGCTCAGCGAGCAACGCAACCATCGCCTCGCGCTCGTCGTCGATCGCCGCGCAGATTTCGTGCGCGTGTTCGTCAAGCATCGCGTGACAGAGATGGTACGATGTCCGGCATGGTTCACCGAAGCCTCATGACGGCCGCCGTTCTGTGCGCCACGCTCATCGCGGCGCCGGCGCTGGCCCAGGACACCTCGACAACCCCGACACCGCCCACGACGAAGAGCTCCACTCACCACACAAAGCACAAGGCCTCGGGCTCGTCGTCGAAGAAGGGCACGTCGCACAAGAAATCGGGGACGACGCACAAGAAGTCGACGACGAAGAAGTCCACGCATACCCCGTCGACGAAGCCCAAGTAGCACAGCCGGCAGGCTTGACACGGACCCGCCCCGGCAGGATGATGGGGCGAATAAAAGGCGAATACGCCTCCGGCCGTCTCATGCCGTCCCATCCACTGCTGTTCGACCTGGGGACTCGCAGACCCACCACCCGCGACGTGGCTGACGCTGTCCGCAACGGCGGCGCCGCGGCGCTGACAGAGGCCCAACGCCGGGCCGACGAAGCCCGCTACCAGGAAGTCACTTGCCGATCCGCCCTCAACCCCGTCAAGGGTATGCCGTTCAACTGGACGTTGAACCCGTACCGCGGGTGCACGCATGCGTGCCACTACTGCTTCGCGCGGCGCTATCACACGCAGTTCGAGATGAACAGCGATGACGAATTCGCGAGCGTCATCCTCGTCAAGCAGAACCTGATCGAAGTCCTCACGCGCGAGCTCGATCGCCCGTCGTGGACGCGCGAGCTCGTGGCCTTCGGGACCGCCACCGACCCGTACCAGCCGATCGAAGGACACTACAAGCTGTCGCGCAGAGCGATCGAGGCGCTCACGGCGGGGCGCACGCCGTTCGGCCTGGTGACGAAAGGGCCGATGGTCGTGCGCGACAAGGACGTGCTTCGCAGCCACGCGACGTCAGCCGGCTGCACGGTCTACATGAGCGTGCCGACTGTCGACGAAGAGGCGTGGCGCAGCCTCGAACCCGGCACCGCCCATCCCCTGCAGCGTTTGCGCGCGGTCCGCGAGCTCGCTGACGCGGGAATCAACGCCGGCGTACTGATGGCACCGATCGTGCCTGGCTTCTCATCCTCGGCGAACAAGCTCGATCGGACGATCAAGGCCATCGCCGACGCGGGCGCGCGGTTCGTCGGCTGCAACGTCATGCATCTCGAAGCCGGAACGCGGGATCATTTTCTGAAATTCATCGGCCGCGAATTTCCCGCGATGCTCCCGCGCTTTGAACGGCTCTACGCGCACAAGTACGCGCCCGAATCGTACCGGAAGGAAGTCAAGGCGATGGTCGGCGTGCTCCAGAGCCGCTACGGGCTCCGGCCGCGCGAATACGCCCAAACGGATCACGCGGAAAAGGAATCAGTAGATATCGAGCCCGAGCAGGTGGGTTTCGCCTGGTAGTCGGGTTCAATCACGATCTGGCCGTCGCGGACGGTGACCTCGAAGTGGTTTCCGTCCTTCCAACGAGCGCTCATCGGAATCTTGACGTGCTCGTCGATGTAGCGTTTCAGGAAACGCGCACCAAACGCCATATTGTGCCCACTGCTGACGATGGCCTCCAGCGCCTCATCCGACAGGCGCATCGTCTTTCCGGCTTTCGTCAGCGCCTGTGCGACGCTCTTCAAGTACGCACGCGCGATCTCCCGCACTTCGTCATGCGACAACGGTGAAAACAGCACCACTTCGTCGATACGATTCCGGAACTCCGGCGGGAACCGTCGCTCGAGCTCGCGCATCACTTCGCCGCGCACGTGCCCGACGCTCACAGCCCCGTTGAGAAATCCAAGCGGGCTCGTGAGCTTGCGGAAACTATCCGAACCGAGATTCGACGTCATGATGACGACGGCGTCGCTCAAGTAGACGCGCTTGCCGCGTCCATCGGTCAGCCATCCCTCATCGAATGCCTGCAGGAAGAGGTTCAGCAGGCTCGGGCTCGCTTTTTCCACTTCGTCGAGGAGTACGACCGTGTACGGGTTGTCCCGCAGCTGGTTGGTCAGGATGCCGCCGCGCTCGCTGCCCACGATGCCGCGCGGCATGCCAATCAGCTTGTCGACGCTGACCGCTCCGTCCTGGTACTCGGACATGTCGATCCGGACCATCTTCTTTTCGTCGCCGAACAGGAACTCGGCGACCGCCTTCGCCAGCTCTGTCTTGCCGACGCCGGTCGGGCCGAGAAACAGCAGCACGCCATCGGGGCGATCGAACCCGTCCTTCAGCGGTCCCTTGTTCAGCACGAGCCGGCGCGCGACAGCGCGCACAGCGTCCTGCTGCCCGACGATTCGAGCCTGCAGACGCGCCTCGATGTCCTTGAAGCGATCCGTGACGTCGCGGAAGACCATGTCTTCCGGAATCTGTGCGGCGTGCGCGACGACGCGCACGAGATCTTCCGCGCCGACTTCCCAGCGTCGTCCGATTTCCGCGCGCACTGCAGCGGTGTCGATCCAGCCGATCACTTTGTCCGGCAGGCGCAGGTGGCGCATGTACCGCGGAGACAGTTCGAGGGCCGTCTCGATCGCGTCGTCCAGCAGCCGCACCGAGTAGTTGCGTTCGAGGCGGGGTCGGATGTCGTAGAGGATGCGGCGCGTTTCCTCGACGGATGGTTCCGCGACAGTGACGCAGCGGAATCGACGCGCCAGGGCCTCGTCTTCCTGGATGTATTCCTTGTACTCGCTGAGGGTCGTCGCCGCGATCATCCGGATGTCACCGCGCGCGAGCACGGACTTGAAGACGTTGGCCGCGTCCGACGGCGCGCCGAGTGCCGACCCCGCGCCCACGAGCGTGTGGGCTTCGTCGACGAACAGGATCAAACCTGGCCGTTCCTTCAGCTCGCGGATGACGTTCTGCATTCGATCTTCGAACATCCCGCGCAGCATCGTTCCTGCGACCATCGTGTTCATCTGCAGGTTGACGACCTGGCAGTCGCGCAGCCGCAGGGGCACTGTGTCGGGCTCGAACTCGATACGACGCGCCAGCCCTTCGACAATGGCGGTCTTGCCAACGCCCGGCTCGCCGACCAGCATCACGGAGTTCGCCCGTTCGCGGTGGCAGAGGACTTCCAGGACTTGCTGGATTTCGTGGTCGCGGCCGAATACCGGCGGGACGCGATCCTGACGCGCCAGCAGGTTCAGGTTGGTGGCGAAGTGCTTGAGAAACGGCGGCAGCTCGAAGCGTTTCTTCAGCCGCTCCTCGCGGAGCTCGAGGTCGCGGATGCGAGCGTTCAGGCGGTTGACGAGTACCTCAGGTTCCACGCCGTGGCGCCGCAGGATGGACACTGGTACACCCTGCGTTTCCTCGAACACGGCTGAAAAAAGATCGCCCGCTTCAATCGTCTGCCGGCCGGCGCGGCTGGCATGATGAAGTCCCAGCTTCACGACCAGCTTGGTCGACGGCGAGACGCGGAGCTCGCGGCCGGGTAACGCCGGCACCATATGAAGGTGGTCTTCGATCGCCTGGAGGATGGAATGCGGGTTCTGATCGATGTCGCGCATGACCTGCGCGAACATGTCCCACTCGACTTGGGCAAATGCCAGGAACAGATGTTCGTTGGTCAGCAGGCTGTGCTCGCGTCGGCGGGCTTCTTCCGCCGCGCGATCGACGATGCGCTGGGCAGTCTCGCCCATCTTGCTGGGTGAGATATCGAGGTCGTCAACGAGCACCAGCCGCCTCCGTTACGGTGGAGCAGCAATTCGTACGCCAGATCGTGATGCCGTCCGGCTACGGCTTTTCGCGTTCCTTAGCCCTGCCGCAGCAGCGCTTCGATACGCCGCTCAGTCGGTGGGTGCGTGCTGAACAATCCCATCAAGCCCTGTGCGGAGAATGGCTTGATGATGAACATGTGCGCCGTCGCGGGATTGGCGTCCATCGGAATCGTGCGGGATGCCGCCTCGATTTTTCGCAGCGCGCTGACCAGCCCGTTGGGACCGCCGGCAATCGATGCGCCGCCAGCGTCGGCATCGTATTCACGCGACCGTGAAATCGCCGCCTGAATGAGCATGGCCGCGATCGGCGCCAGCAGCATCGTTACAAGGATGACGAGTGGGTTGCTGCCGCCGCGATCGTCATCGCTCCGGCCGCTGCCGAAGAACATCGCGAAGCGTGCGAGCATCATGATGGCCGCCGCCAGCGTCGCCGCCACCGAGCTGATGAGGATGTCCCGGTGCTTGACATGCGCCAGTTCGTGGCCAAGCACGCCGGCGAGCTCGTCGTCGTTGAGCGTTCGGAGAATGCCTTCTGTCGCCGCGACCGCGGCGTGGTCGGGATCGCGGCCGGTCGCAAACGCGTTCGGCGACGCGTCCGGGATGACGTAGCAGCGCGGCTGCGGAAGGTTCGCGCGCGCCGCGAGCCGGCCGACAATCTCGTAAAGCCGATGTCCGGGACCGACTTCCTGCGCGCTGTACATGCGCAGCACGATCTTGTCGGAGAACCAGTACGACGCGAAGTTCGTGGCGGCCGCAAACACGAAGCCGATGACCATGCCCTGGCCGCCGCCGAGTGCCGCCCCGATGAAAAGGAAGAGACCGCTCAGGAGGCCGAGCAGGAGCGTGGTTTTCACGACGTTGGACATATCTTTTATTCTATGCGCGCCATCAGACCCGCCAGCAGCGCGGCCCGGTCCGCGAGCGCGTCAATCTCGACGTGTTCGTGCAGCGCGTGCGCACCATCACCCACGGCGCCGAGCCCGTCTAATGTTGGGACGCCGATCGCCGACGTGAAGTTGCCGTCCGACCCGCCCCCGGTGCTCCCCTCCGCCAGCGACCACCCCAGTTCCCCGGCCACGGCGCGGGCCTGATCGTACAGACGCGCGACGCCGGCCGTGCGTTCCAAAGGCGGACGGTCGAAGCCGCCGGACACGTCGATCGACGTGCGCGGGTCGGCGGCCACCCGGTGGCGGATTGCCTCGTCCACGCTCTTCATCTGATCTGCCGTCGCCGCGCGCACGTCGACGACGGCGTGCGCCTCGTCGGCGACGACGTTGGGACGGCTACCCCCGTTGATGGTGCCGACATTGAGCGACACCCCATCAGGCTGGGTGGGGATCGCATAGAGCTGGTTGATCTGATGGGCCAGCTCCCGAATTGCGCTCGCGCCCTTTGTCGGATCGATCCCTGCGTGCGCCGCGACCCCGCGAACGAGGATTTCGTACTGGCCGCACCCTTTTCGCGCAGTCTTCACCGCTCCGCCGGGCAACGACGGCTCGAGAACCAGGACGGCGGCGCTGCGGCGCGCCTCGTCCTCGATGGCCTGCCGCGACGTGCCGCCCCCGATCTCCTCGTCTGTCGTCCAGAGCATCACGAGGCGATGCGGTAACGTTGCGCCAGTCTCGAGAAGCGCGCGCGTCGCCAGCATCGAGATTCCAATCCCTGCTTTCATGTCGAAGACGCCTGGACCGTGCAGGCGCCCGTTCGATCGCGCGAGCGGCATCTCGGTAAGCTGGCCGACAGGCCAGACCGTGTCGAAGTGACCAAGCATCAGGACCTGCGACTGTCCGCAGCCGAATTCCGCGAGCAGATGATCCCCGCGGTCGGTCCTCGGAAGGCGAGAGACCCGCCCACCCATCGATGCAAGCCGCTGCTGCAGCTCGCCGCCGCAGCGGTCGACAGCCGCTTTGTCCGTCGTCGGCGACTCGAGCCGCACGAGCGCCTCGACTAGCTCGAGCAGCCAGTCCCGTTCGGCGCGACAGAATTTTTTCAGGTCGTATAATTGGCTCATGCGGTTTGCCGCCGTCTGCGTGTTGGGTCTGTCCGCCGTCGTAGCCGAGGCCCGCGGCGTTCCGTTCCCGCAGGCACCGCAGCCGTTTCCACGGCCGGCGCAGTCTACGCCGCCTGCGGGCCAGACGACACCGAAATCGCCGGCACCCGCGGCGCAGACCGCTCCGAAACCTCCGGCACCCGCCGCGCCCGCAGCGAAGCCGGCCGCTGACGCGCCATCTGAAGCGACGCTCGGCGTCCCGATTTATCCGGGCGCGCAGTTCATCACGTCGTACGACGCAGGGCGCGGCCAGCGGTACTACATTTTCGGATCAGCGTCGTCGTTTGTCGATCTGGTCAACTACTACCGTTCTGTCCTGAAGCAGAAGGGCGAACTCGTGTACGAGGTCCCGGCCACGTACGAGTTCGACGTCGGCAAGTACAACGAAGACACCATGGCGTTTCCGCCCGGCGTGACAGTCAAGGATTATCAGTCCGACGTGTCGCAGGGCTACCCCAACCCGAAGCCGGGTGGCCAGCCCGCGCGGTTTCCGACGCTGATCCAGATCGTTCCGGTTGTCGCGCGCTAGTTTCGCTCGGCTGAAGCCGTCGCGCTCCTTCTATTCCTGTTCGACGTAGATTTCGCCTTTTTTCCTGAACTCGACCGACATTTCCTTCATCCCCGCGTCGGCGTATTCCCTCACCTGCTGCGTCAGCTCCATCGAACAGAACTTGGGACCGCACATCGAGCAGAAATGCGCGACCTTGGCGCCATCGGCAGGCAGGGTTTCGTCGTGGTACGCGCGCGCGGTCGCTGGGTCGAGCGCGAGGTTGAACTGATCCTGCCACCGGAACTCGAAACGTGCCTTCGACAACGCATCGTCGCGCTCGCGCGCGCGGGGATGACCCTTGGCGAGGTCGGCAGCGTGTGCGGCGATCTTGTATGCGATGACGCCCGCTTTCACGTCGTCGCGATCCGGCAGACCCAGATGCTCCTTCGGCGTGACGTAGCAGAGCATCGCGGTGCCGTACCAGCCGATCAT
>AR_comb_assmDRAFT_11059694_pt1 | contig 16438 bp, 13 predicted proteins | sample ArasoioldDNA_FD_10543 | JGI IMG/M metagenome (IMG submission 10543) | reverse complement strand
TCTTTCTCAAAAATAATGAAGCTCCTTCCCGACCAGCTCCTGGGCGGTATGGGAATGCCTGAACTCAACGACGAACAGTCGAAGATGATGGAGCAGGAACTCAAACGCACCGAGGCGATGATCGACTCGATGACTTGGGCGGAGCGAAATGATCATCGGATCTTGAACGCTAATCGACGTCGTCGTATCGCGCGTGGATCGGGAACAACCGTTGCCAGTGTCAATCAACTCATCAAGCAATACACCGAGATGAGACAGATGATGCGACAACTTTCGAGTTCCGGCCTTTTCGGCGGTGGCGGGTTGAAAAGCAAGATGATGAGAAAGATGACCGGCATGCCTGACCTCAGCGGTTTCGGAGGTGACGAAGGCGACATGGAGTTGCCAGCGCTGCCGTCGGGGCTGCAAAGGAAGAAGAACAGCAAGAACAATAAGAAAAAGAAGAAAAAGCGACGAAGATAAACTGCCGATTCGTCGGCGCAGTTCTGAAGGAGGAACGATTTGTTAGCAATTAAGTTGATGCGCACAGGCGCGAAGAAAAGCCCCTCGTATCGAGTAGTTGTAAAAGAGAAGCAGTCGAAGCGAGATGGTGCTTACCTGGAGAATCTCGGCACCTACAATCCGACTAGAAATCCTGCTGAAATTAAATTGAACTTGACTCGAGTCAACTACTGGCTCGAGAAAGGTGCGCAGCCTACTGACACCGTCAATCGTTTGATCAAGGCATCTTCAAAAGCTGCAAGCGCGACGACTACTGACGCGCAGTAGTGTTAAGTCCATTTCAGAACGCAATGCGTGAAGCGATAGAGATGATCGTTAAGGCGCTCGTCGATGATGGCGAGAATGTTGATGTTCGTGAAGTGGAACAACGAAACGGATCGACGCTCATTGAAGTGCGCGTTAGTCCAAACGATGTTGGAAAGATTATAGGTAAACAAGGCAAGACGATTCGCGCGTTGCGATCGCTGACTCGAATCGCCGGTACAAAACAAAATCGTCGTTACCTTTTAGAAATTGTTGAATGACGGCCGATAAAAGCGACAGTTCTGATTCTTTCGTTAGTGTCGCTAAGGCGGTAAGAGCAAGGGGTTTGAAGGGCGAAATTGTCGCAGAACTTTTGACAGATTTCCCGGAACGTTTTGAAGCTGTGGAGCAACTGGTGGCCGTCGGACCGAACGGCAATCAGAAGCATGTTGAGCTCGAGGCTTTTTTCCTTCAGAACGGGCGCATCATCCTGAAGCTTGAAGGCTGTGACACGGTCGAAGCCGCAGAAGCATTTCGCGGATACGAGTTCTGCGTCCTCGAAAACGAACGGGTGCCGTTGGAGGATGGTGAGTACTACGATTTTGAACTTGAAGGCTGCGAAGTCCATGATCTGAGCGGTGAGAGCATCGGGCACGTTCAGGAAGTTTTGAAAACTGGCGGCGCAGAAATCTTGTTGATAGCCGCTGAAAATGGGAATGAAGTAATGGTTCCCCTTGCCGAGTCGATAGTCATTAAGATCGACACTAACGGCAAGAAGATTGTGATTGACCCGCCGGAGGGTCTGCTTGAGTTGTCTTAAGATCTTTGATTGGTGATTGGTGAACGAAGTTCACCGACACTAAATAGGTGCCAACGAAATGCTGCGAGTCGACATCATCACGATCTTTCCTGATTTTTTTCGTGAAGTTGTGGAGCATGGAATTATTAGACGCGCTCGCAATGCGGGACTGGCAGAAATAACGGCGCACGATCTTCGAAGATGGACGACTGATAAACATCACAGTGTCGATGATCGGCCGTTTGGTGGTGGGGATGGGATGGTCCTTAAGCCCGAACCTATCTTTGCCGGTGTTGAAGAACTTACCGGTGCCCGTAAACGCGAAGATTTGCCTGCCGGTTCCAGGGTGATTTTGCTTTCGCCGCAAGGAAAAGTCTTCACTCAGCAGATTGCGGAGGACTTAACGGACAACGCATCGCAAGTCGTCCTGTTATGCGGGCGTTACGAAGGTGTCGATGAGCGCGTTGCGGACGCATTGGTGACTGACGAAATATCGATCGGTGACTATGTTCTCTCAGGTGGCGAGCCTGCTGCTTTGGTCTTAGTTGACGCGTTAGTGAGATTGCTTCCGGGGGCACTCGGAAGCGAAACGTCCGCGGTCTTCGAGTCTTTCTCGGAAGGTTTACTCGATTACCCGCACTATACGCGACCACCAGAGTTTGAAGGGATGACTGTCCCGAATATTTTGCTCAGTGGTAACCATGCCGAAATTGAACGTTGGCGGAGAGACGCGGCTTTAGCGAAAACACGTCGCAATCGACCAGACTTATTGAAGTAATTCAGCTTTGTAACTGTGAGCAATGGACACTAACTCTTTAGTATCGGTGCTCGAATTTGGGAGTATTGGAAATGAATAGATTAGACAGAATTGAAGAGACGCAATTGCGTAAAAACATTCCTCGGTTCCAGCCGGGCGATACCGTTCGTGTACATGTGAGGATCAAAGAATCCGAGACCAAAGAACGACTCCAGGCTTTCGAAGGTGTGGTAATTGCTCGGAAGCACGGAGGCGCACGCGAAACAATCACGGTTAGAAAAACCAGTTTCGGTGTCGGCGTTGAACGCATTTTCCCTCTCCACGCTACGATTATCGATCACATTGATCTCGTCAAAAGAGGTCGCGTCCGACGAGCGAAACTTTATTACCTCCGCGGACTTCGTGGTAAAGCTGCTCGTATCCGTGAGCGTGATACGCGCGGACATCAAAACGATGACGCGCAGGCTTCAGCCGCAGCCAAAGCTAAGTAGTATTAGGAGGAGACCGCCTGCGGGCGACTTTTTTGTCGCCACGATTTGCAGCCGGGCTCCTCTTTTTATTTCAGCGCAGCGCCAGCATTTCGCCAGTCTTCTCAAGTCTTTCAAGAATGCCAATGGATGCCGATGGATGGGTTAGACACGTCGCCGATCTTTTTTCCGGCATTTAAGCTTCGAGGTCTCGTTGAGACACAATTACGGGACAGAAGTTTAGTAGCCTATTTCGGTATTCATTAGTTCAGCTTTAATCTAAGAATTAGAGACGCGTAAAAAAAGACCTGTCGCCCCGCGGACAAGTCTTTTTAGTCGTAAAGTTTGATCACTAATGCTGGCCCAAAGGCCTGTCATGGTTATATGATGTTTGCAAGAACACCCCGGCATGCAGGTATGAACGTCGACTTGGCGAGAAGATCACCTGGTACGACGAATGATTTTTGAAACTTGCCTCATTTTTTGGGGCCAAACTCGAGGTCACGTCTTGATTGAAAGCGCGACGACTACCTTTTAGCCTTACAAGGTAGTCAAGTGCTGCCCTACTGATGGCAGTTTACAATCGCGCTAAATGTTGATCTCTTACACTTAGTAAACCATTAACAAATCGCGACTCCGATATCGGGCAGTCCACCACTAGCCGGTTTCGGGTGAATCGAGATTGAACTAAGTGCTTCTAAAAGCAGGCCAAAAAGATCAATGCGAATAGCGATTCTGGGAACACGGGGAATTCCCGCGAGCTATGGAGGCTTTGAGACCTTTGCGGAGCACCTCGCTACACGTTTAGTGGCGCGAGGACATGAAGTGACGGTGTATTGCCGATCTCATTATGTTTCTCCTCGACAACTCGAGTTTCACGGTGTTCGGCTACAGGTCCTTCCAACGATCCAACACAAGTACTTCGACACTGTAGTTCATACCTTCCTGTCTGCGGTTCACGCAATTCCCAATCGTTTCGATGCAGCCCTCATCTGTAACGCCGCTAACGCACCCTTTGCACCCATTCTGCGCTTTACTGGCACACCAGTGGCCATCAATGTTGACGGCCTTGAACACAAGCGCAAAAAGTGGGGACGACTTGGACGCCGTTATTATCGGTTGGCAGAGTACCTGTCAACTTTGCTTCCCAATGAGATGGTGACCGACGCTCAGGTGATCCAGAATTATTACCTGGCCCAGCACAAGGCAAAGTCGACGATGATTGCATATGGAAGCGAAGTGGAGCGGCGACCTGATCGCGCGGTTGTTCGCAAATGGCGCGTTGAACCAAACCGTTATGTGCTCTACGTTTCGCGACTCGAACCCGAGAACAATGCACATCTTGTGATTGAGGCTTTCAAACGAGTTCGAACTGCATACCGTCTTCTCGTGGTCGGCGATGCACCTTACGCTGAGCAGTACATCAACGATTTAAAGGCACGAGCTCGAGGCGATAAACGAATTATTTTTACCGGTTTTGTCTTTGGCCAGGATTACCGTGCATTGCAACAAAACGCTTATTGTTATGTGCACGCGACGGAAGTGGGTGGAACGCATCCGGCGTTAGTAGAAGCAATGGGTTATGGCAACTGTGTCCTAACGCTTGCTACACCGGAAAACATGGAAGTCGTCGGTGAGGCCGGAATTCCGTATGCAGATGAATTTGATCTCAGTGAAAAGCTGCAACGCGTCTTGCGTGACGGTTCATTGGTCCATGCTTACAGAAATAGGGCTCAGCTGCGCGCACAAAGTCATTACGACTGGGACCACGTCGTAAATCAATATGAACAGCTCTTCGCGCGGATGAGTGGCAATACCGTCGAAACCTTTGCAGAACAACCGGTCGAAACTTTCGTGGACTCAAGCAGTCTCGTCCGATCGATCGATAGGTAGAAAAATTTCAAGGTATAAAAAGAGAGGGGCCCCGCCGATTTCACAATCGGCGGGGCAAAACTTTACGGGCAGGCTTCGGGCAAATAATGGGGTGGCAATGCTGTAATGAGAAATCGCCGGTCGAAAGCGATCTCTATTGGGGCGGTGACGTTAGCGGGGCAGAAATAAAGCCGTTATTAAGTAAACTCGGCGCCACCTGCCTGAGCGAGCAACCCTCATGAAAAGAGCTGCCAAGCTATGTTGGAACCTGTTCGCTTGGTGTGTGCGAAATTATACGATGAACGGTGACATGTCAAGGATATTATGAACTTTTTCGCAAACTTTGTGACAGGTCGGTCCCATTCGTGACGTTAGTGTCACAATCGGCAGTTCGGATTATCAACCGGCTCTGACGCCTCCAAGGCGGTAGGCTTGGCGGCGAACGGTTTCCGAGACGTTTCTATTTTGCGATAGGTTCTTAAGGTCCTTCGTCCGGATTCGCGGAAGAATATTCATAACCGTCGGAATTGGAGTTCGAGGATTTCGGGCGAGGTTATGGATGATGGAATATGAACGGGCCCAGGTACGGTTCATAGAGATAAGCCGCAACACTTCGTCCGAGACCGTCCGCATAGCTGAAACGCTTTCCACTTCCTGATCGGTAATTCGAGGATTATTGATTACCGCTGCCGAAACGATCTTGTTAGAGTCGCGGACTAAAATACTTCGCGCCTCACGATCACCCTTTATTGCGAGCTTCATTCGGTCGCGTGTGTTCATAAACATGATGCGTCGAATAAGCGAAATCCTCTCGGCAGAAACTTCGCCCCCCTCGAGTTTCTCGCTCTCAATAACACGCTGAACATTCGCCGCAATCTCTTCAGGAGTCTCCGTCAGTAGTTCGTCATATCTTTCGGAGGGCAGCCATGAATCATCAATGTCGTCGTCGGAAACCTCGATATGCTCGGCAATGATCCAGGCATCTTCGAGACTCAAAGTCCCTGCAGGAGTAGTTAGCTCTGCACTCTCGAAAAATTCTGCCGCTGCATGTTTGCCGCGGGCCCGTAGCTCGTCCGCAATCTGCCGTGCACCACGTTCTTTTTCAAAAAATTCTTTCCGTGTTTCGCGGGCGCGTCGTTCCGCTTCGGAAGTGCGAGCCTTGTTACCCAAAATCCCTTCGATGATTTCAGGGAACCTAACGAGACGTTGTTGATTAAAGGAGATAAGCTCGAGAAGCGTTCCGTCAGGCGTTGCTGAAGCTAAAGATGCCAGCGCGTGATCGGGTGTCTTGCTGTTTAGAATAAGAGCTTCATGAATCTCCCTCTTCCCAGCGTGAGTTGCGAGGTATGTTAGGACAGCAGGCGATGTTTCATCCGATTTCGCCGCTATCAGTAAACCGTCGGTATCCTCACCCTGAAGGGATTCGGTAGCGGCGTCCGCGATTTCCTTGTCCTCGTTACTTGCCAGCGCGACAAGGACTTCGAGCAAATCGCTTTGAGCAAGTGGCAATAACCCGCGGGCAGCGGCAAGACGGGCCGGTTGGGGAGCGGTACCACTGATTATCGCCTGGACAACTGGATTTTTTGAGGTGATGTCTAAACTCAAAATCTTTCCGTCTAACTCAATATAAATTTAAGAAATTAGGGCTGGACACTTACTGTGACCAATACAAAAGATGCTGGCGCTTGAGGCCAGCATCTTAAGTTAAACGAGACTGGTTGAGAGGTTAGGCATTGATTCCATGACACTTCTTATACTTCTTTCCTGACCCACACGGACAAGGTTCATTGCGTCCGACTTTTGGCTGATCGCGAACAACGGTTTTTACTTTGCCATCCTCTTCACCAGCTGGAGCGGCACCTTGATTGGGACCCGTAAATGTCAACGCAGCTGGACGCCGACTCATTCTTCTTTGCTGCAACGTCTCTGGCGGTTGTTCGGTTACCACCTGCAAATTAAATAACGACCGAATCGTTGTGGTGTCGATGCGATCGAGCATTTCCTGGAATAAATCGAAACTCTGTTTCTTATATTCAACCAACGGATCTTTCTGACCATAACCAACTAACCCAATTCCTTGCTTCAAATGATCCAGCGACAGCAGGTGGTCCTTCCATTGCGCATCAATGATGTTGAGCATGATGATGCGTTCGTACGTTCGCATCGCTTCAGCGCCGATTTGAGATTCCTTCTGTTGATACTTGACCTTCAATCGTTCCCAAATCGCATCAACAACTTCCTGCGATGTGTAATTCGGGATGTCTAAACCTTCTTTATCAGCGTCGAGATCATAGACGGTCTTGATCTGAAGTTTGTAGTTTTCAACGTCCCAATCATCCTGGGAAACTTCGGGATTCAAATACTGTTTAGTGATGTCTGATAACAAATCATAGGCAACACCAGACGCAGGAGGATCGCCCATCAGATACTCACGTTGATCTGGTTCCTCCATCAATTGACGACGCAGACCGTAAATGGTCTCGCGCTGTTTGTTCATTACGTCGTCATACTCTAGCAAGTGTTTACGAGCTTCGAAGTTTCTTCCCTCCACCGACTTTTGGGCCGCCGCGATTCGTTTGGAAACCATTTTCGACTCAATCGCGACTCCTTGCTCCATACCCAAACGCTGCATTAGCGCCTTTACTTTGTCGCCCGCAAAGATGCGCATCAAATCATCTTCGAGCGATAGGAAAAACCGCGATGAACCCGGATCGCCCTGGCGACCAGCGCGACCGCGTAACTGGTTATCGATGCGTCGCGATTCGTGTCGTTCAGTTCCTACAATATGCAAACCGCCGAGTCCGACTACTTCAATGTGCTCTTCTTCGACGATTCGCTTCGCTTTGGAGTACGCCGCTTGCCATTGATCTTCAGTCGCCTCATCAGGGTCAACTTCGTCCTGCTTCAAAAACTCACGAGCCATGAAATCCGGATTGCCGCCAAGCAAGATGTCGGTGCCGCGGCCTGCCATGTTGGTAGCGATTGTGACAGATCCCTTTCGACCAGCCTGGGCCACGATCTCGGCTTCGCGTTCGTGGTACTTCGCGTTGAGCACGTTGTGCGGGACGCCTTCCTTCACCAGCCGGCGCGCGATGAGTTCCGAGTTTTCGACAGACACTGTACCGACCAACGCTGGTTGTCCCTTCTCGTGACACTCTTTGATCTCGTCGATGACCGCATCCCACTTTTCGGGCAACGTTCTATAAATCACGTCCGAAAAGTCAGTACGTACCATCGGCATATGCGTTGGTATGACAATGACGTCGAGCTTGTAAGTGGAATTAAATTCGGCGGCTTCAGTTTCAGCGGTACCTGTCATTCCTGACAGTTTTTCGTAGAGACGGAAATAGTTTTGCAGCGTGATGGTCGCAAGAGTTTGGTTTTCCTTTTCAATCTCGACGCCTTCCTTCGCTTCGACGGCCTGGTGCAAACCATCAGACCAACGTCGTCCCTTCATCAAGCGACCTGTGAAGTCATCGACAATGATCACTTCACCATCCTGGACGACATACTGATGGTCCAGCCGGTAGAGCGTGTGTGCCTTCAATGCCTGCTCGACGCAGTGCAGAAGTTCCATGTTGGAAGGATCGTAGAGATTGCCTACACCTAACAGTCTTTCCGCTTTGTCCACACCTTCTTCAGTTAGCACTGCGGTGTGGGCCTTCTCGTCAACGACGTAATCGCCGGTCTTTTTGCCCTCAACATCCTCACCACGCTTCAGGTGAGGAATGATTGCGTCCGCATTCTTGTATTTGTCGGTAGCTTCGTCTGATGGGCCGGAAATGATGAGCGGAGTTCTGGCTTCATCTATCAAAATGGAATCCACTTCGTCGACGACTGCGAAGTAATGGCCACGTTGCACACAAGTGGCCAAATCAAACTTCATGTTGTCGCGCAAGTAATCGAAGCCAAACTCATTGTTGGTTCCGTAAGTGATGTCTGCCGCATACGCTGTCTGACGCTCGAAGTCGTCCATGTCGTTTTGAATACAACCGACTTCGAGACCAAGGAAGCGATGGATTTGGCCCATCCACTCTGCGTCGCGCGAAGCCAGGTAGTCATTGACTGTTATGACGTGAACTCCACCGCGTCCAGTTAGGGCATTTAGATAGGCGGGCAAAGTAGATACGAGCGTCTTACCTTCACCTGTACGCATCTCTGCGATCATTCCCTTGTGCAGAACAATGCCGCCGATCAGCTGCACATCGAAGTGACGCATTCCGGTCGTGCGAACACTGGCTTCTCTAACGATCGCAAACGCCTCGGGCAAGATTTCGTCAAGTGCCTGCTGCTCGCGACGTTTTCGCTCATCCTTGTCCTTCGTGTCTCCTACTGCTTGCTTAACTTGCTCTTTAAAGGCGGCAGTTCGCGCCCGCAGTTCATCGTCAGACAAAGCCTTGACCGACGCTTCCAGTGAATTGATTTTTTCTACAACAGGTTGAATAGACTTCAAGAAACGTTGATTGTTACTGCCAAAAATTCGCGTTAAAAATTTATCGAAACTCATATCTCGTCTTTTGCTCCACGCAATTGTTCACTAACTCTAATAAACGACAGGCTTCCCCGAACTTTGATTTTAGTTGACGGTTTTCGGCGAGGCAAGCAAGGGAATTAACGCGGGAATGTCACACACCGGGCTCCAGCTGCTTCTTAATAATATCGACGACGCTCTGTCGCGGCATAGAGAAATTCACCAACACTTTCTTACCGTCAGGTGTAACGTTAGTGTTTCTCATCAAGACTTCTTCGTCTTTTCCGGCCCGCGACCCAGCGCCAAAAACCAACGCTGCATTCAGTGCCTTAGCAAGTACTCTAGCACTGTCTGGTGAAGACGCTTCGGATTCGACTGACGCTTCAATTTCTTTTTCGCCTTGTTTGATTGTGAACCTAACAAGCGCATTCGGATTATCTTTACTAATCGGTTTCAGATAAACCAAAAACCCACTATCGTTCAACGCTGAAACCATGTGTGCGAAGACATCGACGAGGTTTGGATCGCCAGACTTCTTAGTAAAGCGCGGATTCTTCAATTTACCCGATTCATCGAGTTCAGCTTCAATGACAACTTCGAATGGCTGATTCAGGTCTAGTTTTCCCTGATTTTTTAGGTCGTTCGCATACTTCGCAAAGTCTTTCAAGACCTGCTTATTCAGTTCATTCTCAGCAGGTAGTTCCAGGTTATTCTCGGCGGCGGTTTGTTCCAGCTTCTTCTGAGCCTCATCAACGGTGAGCTTCTTGTCTTTGGCATCCGCAGTCGCCGGTGAATTGGCAGCGACCGCAGAAACGGCCGATGCTGATGGGCTCGCCGAAGGACTCACGGAAGGCGAAGGCAACGGACTTGGACTCGGCGATGGACTCAATTCAGCGTCAACTTTGTTGTTTGGGTCAGCGCGCGAAATAATTTTCGGTGCAAAAGGATCCGGCCCCAAGTTTCCAGCGATCAGTTGTGTCGCCGCTCCCTCTTGATTGACGAGCGCAAAATATCCGTCTGGGTAACGGAATTTTCCACTCTGCGGGTCGATAAAAGCCACATCGTCAGCAATTCTTGTTTGATCGTACGCTTTGTCTACAATCCTTGTACCTGCGATTAATGCGGCGACATTCAGAGCATCGCGAAATGCAGGAACATACAACGCTGTCCATAGCAGACCGAGGTGCAGCAATAGGGATCCAGCGGTCAGCCGCAAGAGAATTGGCCACTTTGGCTCCTTATTGATTTCAAAGTGTGCGAAAAGCTCAGTCATTACCTAGTCAAACGTACGAAAAAATCATTTGTTCATGCTTTAGACGCCCCGACTACAGGATTCGTTGTGAACAGATTGTAACTCCAGCTAAGTGCATTAGCACTTCGCACGCCACTGGGCGAAAGTTAGAATGAGTTTCATGAGAGGCCGCGGAAAACGTCCTGATCCGAGAAGCAAACGACGTCAAAATCGAGAATGGAAGGTCGCGCTTTCGGACGACAAGGAACAGCCGGTTCGGGTTTACCCGCAAACGCGTGAAGTAAAGCGTCTGCTTGAAGGAATCGGTACTCCTGCGGCTGCTTCATTCAAGCCCGATCCGTTCCAACTCGAAGCGCTGGCTGCGCTCGAACGCGAGGATGTACTCGTAACGGCTCCCACCGGAAGCGGCAAGACCTGGATTGCTCGTGAAGAAATCAAGCGACTCCTCAAGAATGGACGAAGAGCCTGGTACACAACTCCCTTAAAAGCACTCACTAATTCCAAGTACCAGGAGTTTACTGACGAATTTGGCGCCGAACAGGTTGGCATCCTGACTGGTGACAGAAAAGGAAACTCAGATGCTCCATTGATAGTGGGCACTACCGAGATCTATCGCAATCAACTCTTCGACTCATTACGAGGTGGTAGTGAAGTGAGCGCCGACTTGGTAGTGATTGATGAGGCCCATTACCTGGGTGATGAAGATCGCGGTCACGTTTGGGAAGAAGCAATCATTCTTACTCCGCCGCGTATCCGTTTGCTCTTGTTGTCGGCAACGATTGGTAACGCTGATGAGTTCGCGTCCTGGCTTGAAGAAGTGCGAGGAGTCAGATGCACCGTGGTTACTGGGCCACCAAAACGGCCCGTGCCTTTACGCTCAGCAGTGCTATTGCCCGACAAGAGACTCGTTCCCCTTTTGAACGACCAGGGAAAACTGAATTCTGAGATCGCACAATTGATCGAGCGGTCCAAAGAAGAACGCGAGGAGCGATCGCAACGGAGATTCGGTCGTCGATGAAGATTAATGGAATCCATCAACGATTGGTTAATTTAAGTTTTCGATAGTTTGAGGCATTACGTCGTTTATGAAACTACGCATGCCGGAGATGCCGTCGGGAACTTTGCTTGCGGCGCTTCACGGTTACAATCTTCTTCCTGCCATTGTTTTCATGCCGACACGCCGTCGCTGTGATCAGGCAGCCTCGGAAGCAGCACTCACGCGACGAGATCCAAACGAAAGCAGACGCGACGCTCGCCTCGATTTCATGCGCGCTTTTGTCGCACAAAATCCGGAGGTGCGCGGACATCGGCATTGGGACACCATCATCCGTGGCGGAGTAGCGTCGCATCACGCTGGACACATTCCGGCGTGGAAATTAGTAATTGAAAAATTGATGAGTGCCGGCCTGCTCGACGCGATCTTCGCTACTGCTACAGTTGCTGCTGGCGTCGATTTTCCTGCACGGAGCGTTGTGCTAACTGGTGCTGACGCACGCACCGGTAACGGATGGCGAGTTTTGAGTGCGTCAGAACTTCAACAGATGACTGGACGCGCCGGACGACGAGGACGTGACAACGTTGGCTTTGTCATCGCTGCTCCTGGGCTCCATCAAGATCCCGAACGCATAGCACAACTGCTGAAAGCACCTCCTGATCCACTTGTTAGTCAATTCCGAGCAACTTACACAACGCTCCTGAATCTGCTCGACGCTTATGGAACCTTTTCAGGTGTTCGCGAAATCATCGAGCGCAGCTTTGCATATCGCGACTTAGCTAAACAGGTGCATCAGCTGCAAAGAGTGCGTGCCGAAAGCGAGCAGAAGATCGAGGACAAGCTAGCGGATGCCAAATTAGATCTCCCAGTGTCGACTGCGCTTGGTTTAGAACGTCTCGTCGCGGCGCGCGCGCGATTGAATGAAGCGAAACCGCAAACTCGAACTGAACTATTTCACCAGTGGTTGAATGGCGTCGTGAAACCTGGACGAGTGGTAGGCGTAGGCCGAAGTGGTAAACGGCTCGTGATGGTGTTTGAAAAGCGCGACGGAAGTGTACGAGGGTTTCGCGAGGACGGAAGCAGCGCAAGTTTTCCTCAAGAAAGAATTGGACGGGTTTATGCGCCCGTGTATCGACTGCACGAAGACGATATCGAACACGCATTCGACGAGATTCGACGGCGTGGAAAGGATCTCGTTTTGGCCGAACCTCGGTTGCGAGATGCCGACGAACAGGAAGCTGATGCTCTTGTGTTATTGGACGACCAGATCGACAAGTTGTTGCCGTCTACTATCGAGGGCAAAAATAGACGAGAAGCCACGGAGTTGCTTTGGGAACTCCATGAGACGGCCGAAGATTATCAACGTGCCACGCGGCGAATCGAAGCATTGCGTGAAGATGTTTGGACGCCGTTTGAGCAGCGCGCAAAAGTCTTGTCAGTCTTTGGTTATCTGAATTACGAAGCACAACGAGTCACAGAGCGGGGACGTTGGCTTGCGGATCTTCACATCGATCGTCCTTTGCTTGTAGGAGAGGCGCTTGAAAGTGGACTTTTCAATTCACTGCAACACAAACATTTCGCCGGAATTATGGCAGCACTAACTGCTGATGAAGATCGCGATTATGGTGAGTTAGAACTAGACGACGACGTTGTTACTTTGTTGACGCGTTTTGAGAACCTCGGATTCAAAGTCTCCGGTGAAGAGTGGAAACAGGGCGTTGAACCGGCACCGGAGTTAAATTTCTCGGCGGCCGGTGCCGCCGTGCACTGGGCCGGCGGAGCTGAATGGGCGGATATTGTTCGCCGAACAAGAGCTGAAGAGGGTGATTTGTTCCGCATGTTTTCAAGAACCGGGGAAGCGCTCTTGCAAATTGCCGGATTGAAACGCAGCCACCCACAGGCGGCGCAATTGGCGGCTGTTGTGGCCGATATGGTGTTGCGCGAACCTATCAGGTAACTGATCACTTCTCGACGTGGGCCTGGTTGATGCAACTGTTTTCAGATCGGACTTCGCAAAGCGCGGTTTCGATTTGACGAGCGCTTACGCAACGCGTCGGGCTGAGTTAAACTGACCGTAACCACGTAGTCATATCGAATGTTGGAACCGATCGAAAGGAATCATTATGTCAACGCCTGCCTCCAAACAACCATCACCGACACTCTTCTTTCAAACAATCAACGCACACAATCAAACGCATGCCTTGAAGGCTGCTATTGACTTGGAAGTTTTCACCGCCATTGGTGAAGGAAACACTACCGCAGCAGACATTGGTAAACGGGTAGACGCTGCCGAGCGAGGCACCCGGATTCTTTGCGACTTTCTCACTATGATGGGAATGTTGACAAAGGAGAATAACCGTTATGGTCTAACACTCGATTCGTCGGTCTTTCTCGACAAACGTTCGCCGGCCTATATCGGCGGCGCGACAGAATTTCTCTGCTCGCCCGAGCTGACTGTTGGATCAAGGGATCTTACTAACGCCGTTCGTCGCGGAGGAACGACTATGGATAACGACGGAACGGTTGGACCGGAAAACGAAATCTGGGTCAATTTTGCGCGCGCGATGGCACCAATGATGGCCATGCCCGCGCAAATGTTGGCAAACCTTGTCGATCCTCAGGCTGATCGCAAATTGAAAATTCTCGATATCGCAGCAGGTCACGGTTTGTACGGACTAGCGTTCGCCGCGAAAAACCCACACGTCGAAATCACTGCTCTTGATTGGGCGTCAGTGCTCGAAGTCGCCAAAGAGAACGCCGCGAAAGCCGGAGTAACTGACAGATATCACACGCTCGCGGGCAGTGCATTTGATGTTGATTTTGGTTCAGGTTACGACTTGGTGCTGCTCACAAACTTTCTTCATCACTTCGATCCGCCGACGAACGAAAAACTTTTGAGAAAAGTTCACGCGGCGCTCGCCGAGGGCGGTCGAGCAGTGACGCTGGAGTTTGTGCCAAACGATGATCGTGTTACACCGATTGAATCAGCAAGCTTTGCCGTCATCATGTTGGCGAGCACACCGTCCGGTGACGCGTACACATTTGCCGAACTCGAACGAATGGCCGCGAATGCTGGCTTTTCTAAGAGCACCGTCCATCCGTTAGCGCCGACTGCACAAACCGCGGTGATTTCCGAGAAGTAGCGTTTGTGCTAATGCACGCCGGCCCCAGAGGAATTTAGATAATTCAGAACTTGGTTCGGAGGGGTTTGAAATTTCTGCCTTTGGCGGCGTGCAGGAAGTAGTCTTTTGTGGATCGAGAGGCGGATAGCCACGCTGGCCGCTTCTCGCCTCTTCGGTTGTAATCGTCCTACAGTTGGCGTTCTTCGACTAATTCTTATCCGACACAAGAAAGGCTGACTCATGCGTTTGTCTTTTCTCGTCTTTGTTCTCCTCGCACTGACTCTTCCGTTTACTCAGAATCAAGCGCCAACGACTCCGGCGCCCGACGTCTTCTATCTTCTGAAACCGGCGCGCGTTTTCGATGGCGACTCGGCACAACTTCATGATGGATGGGTGGTGCTGGTTCGTAATCAAAAGATCGAAGCTGTTGGACCAAGCAGTTCTATTACGGCACCTGCAAATGCCAAAGTGATCGATCTACCTGGCTTGACTCTTTTACCTGGGCTTATCGAAGCTCATTCGCACGTGTTACTCCACCCGTACAGCGAAACTCTGTGGAATGACCAGGTCGCACATGAGTCACTAACTCTGCGTGTCGCTCGCGCAACAAATCATCTGCGTAGCACCCTACAAGCGGGCTTCACGACTATTCGCGATTTAGGAACCGAGGGGGCCGGCTATGCCGACGTGGGACTAAAGCAGGCAGTCGAAGAAGGGATCATTCCTGGTCCACGGATGCTGGTCGTTACTCGTGCGATTGTCGCGACGGGTAGCTATGGTCCAAAAGGTTACGCTTCAGAGTGGCGCGTGCCTCAAGGTGCAGAAGAAGCAGATGGCGTCGATAGCTTGATTCGCGTGGTTCGTGACCAGATTGGTCACGGAGCTGATTGGATCAAGGTTTACGCTGACTACCGCTGGGGTACACAAGGCGCCGCGCCAACTTTCTCACTCGAGGAACTCAAGCTTGCCGTTGAAACCGCGCGTAGTGCGAACGTTGCGGTCGCAGCGCATGCCACAACTACCGAAGGCATGCGCCGTGCAATCCTTGCCGGAGTTGAAACGATTGAGCATGGGGACGGAGGCACCCCAGAAATCTTCCGTTTGATGAAGCAACACAACGTCGCTTTATGTCCGACACTTTCTATCGCGGGTGCAAACGCCGAACGGAAGCGAGTTGTTTTTAAGCAAGCTCTTGAAGCGGGCGTAACCATCGCCAGCGGCAGCGACGTCGGTGTTTTCGCGCACGGCGATAATGTGCGTGAACTGGAAGCAATGGTGAAATCTGGAATGCCAATTGTGGACGCGCTGCGTTCAGCAACTTCTGTCGATGCTCGTGTGCTTCACATGGCAGACAAAATAGGACAGGTAAAGGCGGGACTGTTAGCAGACTTGATCGCCGTTGAAGGCGATCCCACAGCTGACATTTCCACACTGCGTAAAGTGAAGTTTGTGATGAAAGGCGGAACAGTCTACAAGTAGTGGGGATTTTGACTTGATGGGAGTTTCGAGTCGCTACTCTCGCCGCGAACAACTCTCGCCACAGTTGCAAGCATTTCATCAGTGCGAAATGGTTTCGGAATGAACGCATCGAAACCGACTTTCAGGGCTCGTTGGCAATCAAGGTCCGTGTGGGCCGTCACTGCAACGCAGGGAATATGTGCTGTGGTTGAATCAGAGCGGAGCGTTTTAAAAACTTCCCAACCATCTAACTCCGGCATGGACAAGTCCACCATTATCAAGTCCGGGAGTTTCTCACGAGCAGAGAGAACGCACTCGTGACCATCCTTCGCCTCGTGGACCTCGTAGTTCGCGGCGGTCAACAACAGACGCAAAAGCTCACGGTTGTCGTCGTAGTCATCAGCTATCAGAATTGTGATTGGCATTAGGGCTGACTTGGATGAACCTCGCGTCGGGGCCATTAGACTACCAAACCCGGCCTGTAGGGAAAAGACGCCATGCG
>AR_comb_assmDRAFT_10127569_pt1 | contig 16439 bp, 10 predicted proteins | sample ArasoioldDNA_FD_10543 | JGI IMG/M metagenome (IMG submission 10543) | reverse complement strand
TGAATTTCCCCTGGCAATGGTGTAATTAACAAGGGAAAGAAAAGTGGCAAAGTAAGCCTCAAAATCATTGGAAAAATACACCGGCGAAATAGCCAAACTGAAAATGCGGGTGACCAGGTTCTCTTTGTCATTTTTTATTTCAGGAAGTTTCAATAAATCTTCCGGCTTGACGTTTCGGAAACGCCATTTCATCAACGCCACATTTTTAAGAATAGAAAAATATTTTCCGGCTTTGCTGCGCGGCAACCTGATATTAAATAACTGGAGCGCCGCGTGTGCCAGTTTAAGCGCTTCCTGGTATTTTCCCAATGCCACTGCAAGCGACAGTTTCCTCTCATACACATATCCTTTTTCCAGTTTACTACGTGCCCTCGTCATCAGGCCATCAAATAATTGGTCTGCTTCGTTGACATGCAAATTGAGATATTCCGCTTCTGCACGGGCCAACGACAGTTGAAAAGCAAAAGAAAAATTCCTTTCCCACATATCATTTGCCAATAATGAAACGGCCGTCTGAAAATAGTGAAGAGCTTCTTCATAAGCACTTGAATTCTTCGCTTTTTGTCCTGCTTCGTAATTCAATTGACACAACCGGTTCTTCTCATCAGCCGAAATAACAAATGACCGGCTTTCATTAAGATGATTAACCACCTCAAATATATCTGCGTCAGTCTTTTCATTTTCGAGCATCCATGTTCCAATTGAATAATGAATTCTCTTGCGGTCTTCTTCACCGAGCATTGAATGCACTGCTTGCAGGAAACGATCATGGGCAAAGCTTGCATCGGGAAATGGAAGGGCTTCTGTTCCGTTTTGATCAACGGTGATCCTACTGCCGATTGAGGGAATAATATAACCTTCCTTAATAGCAAGGTACAGTGTCTGTACAACCGCCTCAACAGGGATATTCATTACCCCTGCCAGGCGACGAATAGAAAATTTTTGCCCAATGCAGGAGGCAAATTGCAGCATCTTCAATGCATCAGCAGGGAAGCGCTTGATCTTCTGGCTGAGGAAATGAACTACATTTTCTGTAACACTCATCTCGCTGATCCGTTCTTCTACCCACTCCCATTTGTGAGCCGGCGCGTTCCACCTGATGATGTCATGAGCATACAATGTCTTCAGAAATTCATTGATAAAAAACGGGTTCCCCTCTGTTTTGGTAAAAATGATTTCAGCAAGACCCCCCAGCTGTGCTGGCGATTGATTGAAAGTGTCTCCCAGTAATTGTACAATATCGCCGACAGTCAAACCTTTCAATCTCGCTTGTCGCACCTGCGTATTGTATTCTCTTACTTCATTTAATGTTACGCTTAAAGGATGATCACCCGATACTTCATTGTCACGGTAAGAAATAATGATGGTCAAATATTGGATGGATGTATCTGTGAGAATATCCTTTAGAAGATCAAGCGACGCCAGGTCTGACCATTGGACATCATCTAAAAAAAGAACTACCGGGGTTTCTTTGCCGGCTAATAGTTTGATGAACTGTATGATCGAATAATTAAATCGGCTTTGCGATTCGATGGTGTGTTCTAAACCCTGTATTTCCGATTCATCAAACAACAGATCAAGATCAGGAATAAGCGAGAATAGCAGGGATAAATTTTCGCCCAGTGCTTCCTTCAGGTTGCGTTTCCATTCAGCAAGCAATGAATTATCACGGGTTAGAAAATGTTTTATGTAACTGCTAAACGCCTGGATAAACGCCTGGTAAGGTATGTTGCGTTGAAATTGTCCGAATTTTCCTTCCAGAAAATAGCCGTGTGCCTTGGTTATGGGCTGATACATTTCATGGATCAATGAAGATTTTCCAATCCCTGAGAAGCCACATACAATGACAGCTTGCAATTCTCCTTTCAGTGATTTGTGAAATGCATTTGTCAAAAACAATATCTCATTTTCCCTTCCATATAAACGCGATGATACATGAAAGCGGCCGGTAAAATCGTGCTGCGCGAGTTGAAATGATTCAATGGCCCCTTTTTCATGTAATTGCAATAACATTAATTCAAGATCATATTTTACTCCCTGGGCCGACTGGTAACGGTTCTCCGCATTCTTCTCAAGCAGTCTCATGATCAATGCAGAAACCATTTCTGGAATTGAATTTTTTACCTGGGGAGGTGGAATAGGTTTGCGGGCTATGTGGCAATAGACATACTCAGCAGGATCAGAGGCTTCAAATGGCAAACGTCCCGTTAGCAGCTCATAAAAGATTACACCCAATGAATAGAGATCACTTCTTGAATCCACGGGCCGGTTCATACGGCCTGTTTGTTCAGGAGAAATATAGGCAAGAGAACCTTCAAGTCCATCGGGGTTGATGGCATATTCTGACTTCAGGCTGAAACGTGTAGCAATTCCAAAATCGATAACGGTTACAGTTGACAGGTCCTGGCTAACCAGGATATTTTTGCTGTTGAGATCTTTATGAATGAGCTGGTGATGATGAATTTCGCTTACTGCGCCAGCTATTTTAGCTGCGACTTTAAGAAAATCAGTGAGAGGACGTTCTTTTATAAAGAAGGCTGCTTTCAATGTCAAACCATCCACATACTCCATCACCAGTGATGGTTTGCCATCGATATTTTCCAGCCTGATCGCCTTTCTTACTCCAGGTATGGTTGAATCATGAGTATGCTCCAACTCGTTCTTTAATTGCAGTAATAATTCGGCAGGAGCTTCTTTATTTTTGATTTGTTTGATGGCCACAGGAGCGGGAACATCTCTCCTCATCTCTTTGTACACCAGGAATTCGGGCCCTTCATGTATGACGTTTTCCGCTATCATCAAACTTTTTATGACGGAACAGCCTTAACTGCCGCTATGTATTTTGGCCCTGTAAAGACCATATAGATATAAATAATATCAAGGACAGCAAATATAAAACACAACGCTACCAATGTCGTGTTTTGATAAAGATTGATAAACACTACGGTTGTACAAAGACCTGTGCCCAAAAACTTTAATACGGCCACCCAGCGATTTGTACCGAATTCAGGTTGTTTTACTTTTTGAAGAACAAAAGCCATGCTCATGTTAACATTTACTATCCATCCTGTGTATGCGCCAATATGATCATCATATTGGGGAATGAAGAAATATAAAATGGCACCCCATAATAATATACACAATGCCGTGACAAAAATGTGGTCCCTTTTTTCAGAAGGAACAACATCTTGTTTCCATCCGTATTTGAAAGTAGAATAAACGATAAAACAATCAAGAAAGAACCAGATAAAATATGCCCATTGCAAAACGGAGCCCATATCTGTTTTCATAAAAATACCCAGGCCCCAATAAAATTCCCAGGCAAAATTTCCGGCTACTGCCATAATGGGAACATCGGCATTTTTTTTCTTTATTACGTCACGCAGCACTATAATATATACTATGGCCCACAAATAGCATCCTGCACAAAAAGTGATCAATACAAAATCGGAATACTTATCGGTATTAAAAAGATGACCCGGCATAACTCTGCTTTTTTATTATTAAAATAACCGTCTGAAAAAATTCATGATGCTTAAGATAAGTTTCACCCACCAGGGAATTTTTTTATTCCACGCCAACCCTTTTTGATAGCGTAAAAAATCACGACGACGCAAGTGATGAAAGATCCATGGCTCATGAAGATTCCAGATCTTACAAAGGGGTTTTTTCATTCCCGAAGTCTCAATAATATTATTTACTGCTCTCCTTGCAGCTTCATTGGCGCCTTCCATTGTTGCAAGATCGGTGTGCGTTCGTACATAATCTGCCGCGAAAAATAAATTAGAGATGTGGCTGTAGGAGTCTGGCCGTAGTCGCCATGTGTCCACTTTATTTACAAGGAGCGGTTCCATGTTTTTGCTTGCATAATCGCCTTCAAATTTTATGTCGCGGTCAATGAACCAGGTGTGAATCAACTCCTGTTTTTCTCCAAGCAAACTTTTTCCGTTTTCAATAAGGGCCCGTTGCATTTGCGCCCAGACTTCGTCTTTAATTTCTTCAGGTGAACATTGCTTCGCTGTTTTGTTATATAAAATTCCAGCGGTATCCCATTCAGAAACATCGCACGACAAGACAGTTTTTACCTTCCCATCAGCATATTTGGCAATGTCAAAGTCCTTCCAAAATTGCAATTGGGAGATCGCAGTAACGGCCCAGGGGCTATCCGAAAAAATAATATGACCCTGGTTGAGTGTTACTACTTCATTTAAATAAAACTGTACCCCGGTCATCCATGAAACATCATTCGATAACTCCACAACTCCCGAAAGGCTGGGGTCGGCCTGCATAATGGCTGCTTTGCCAATTGCTTTATCAGTGATGTCGAGAATCGAAATTTCTGAATCGGCAAGTGTATTTTTCTTAATTGCGTTCTCAATTATTTCAATTGTAAACTGCTGAATTGTTCTCCCGTTCAAAACATCGCCAATCAAAAGCGGGGCGGCTACTTCAACCGGCACGGCAAGAACATAATAATCAGAAGTGAATTTTTCCGGCGGAGGTAATTCCAATGGAGACAAGGCTTCAACAAAGGGCCCCTTTGATTCTTTAAGTTTTTGTACCCAAACACCGGTAATTTTTTTACTCTTTGGATCGCAATCAATTTTCACAACATCAGACAGGAATCTGTAGTCTACACCTTTGCTGATCAAATACTCATGCCACGGATGAAGCCATCGTTCATTGGTCGGGCCATTTAATATCCTGTCGGTTGCAACGGAAGGGTTAGCCATGTTAAAGATCAATTGGAGAAAAATATCTCCACCGGTTTTTGTACTTGCCGTTTTTGCACGGGCGGCGACTAGGGTTCGTGTAAGTCCTCTTGCCAGGAGATCTGCATAAGCCTGGCTTCTTCCATCCGCGCCTGTAAATTCCCACCAGCCAAGACGCTCATAATCATTTTCTCTGCGATCGTAACAACTGGTCATCAATTGCCAGATCTTTTCTGTAAAAAATTCTTTGTCGTCAGGAGTAAGCCCGGTATCTGCATGAAGAGCATTGAGCATTAGCTTCAGATCACCAATCGATCTTGGAAAGCGATCTGGCAAAACGATCGGGTCGTATCCTTTTCTTGCCATCATTACATGTGGAGCTGGAACAAGATTGTCGAAGACACCATTCCTGTTTCCAGGAAAAGGAATTCGCTTCATGGTGTCAATGACATGTTTGTAAAATCCGGGGAAAAATCTGAAGCCGTGCTCACCGGGAAGAGGATTATACCTGACGCCTGCATCTTTATCAGGTACAGGAACGCTTCGAGCTTTTCCTCCCGGCAGCCTGATCTTCCTTTCGAAGACCTGTACTTCAAACCCCCTTTCAATTAACTCATGTGCCGCACTCATTCCCGCTACCCCGCCGCCGAGAATAATTACTTTGGGCATACGCCATGTTTTGGTTTTAAGGATCGCAAGAGTTGGGAGACGGAAATATTTTTAATAGGAATGGCTTATGAATATAGTATTAATTCGAAAACTGGCACAAACTATTCTGGCGTTCATTGCTGGCCAGTAAGATTTTGCTCTTATTATGAATTCTGTGCAAGCTCATTGTGTAAATTGTGCTGATGAAATCAATGCTGCTTTTCGTCCTTCTTCCTTTTACTCTCTTCGCTCAGCAAAAAAAAACTATAACTACCGGGTGTGACATCCTCATCCGCAATGGAAAGATCATTGATGGTAGTGGCAATAGCTGGTACTATGGAGACATTGCTGTGAAAGATGGAAAGATCATTGCAACAGGAAAACAACTAAATTTTATTGGACAAAAGACAATTGATGCAACGGGTTTAATTGTCGCTCCCGGCTTTATCGATGTGCATACACACCTGGAAGGCGATGAAACAAAAGATCCCGGTGCCACGAACTTTATTCTTGATGGAGTTACAACCTGCATCACCGGCAACTGCGGCGCATCAAATACCGACATCGGGAATTACCTTCATTTTATCGATTCACTAAAACTTTCCATCAATGTGGCCAGCCTGGTTGGGCACAATGATGTGCGCAAACAAGTAATGGGCAGAGCAAATCGCGACGCAACGGCGAATGAAATGGAGCAGATGAAAAATATTGTTGATAAAGCAATGCGCGATGGAGCCGTTGGGCTTTCAACTGGTTTGATCTATATACCCGGCACTTATACGAAAACTCCCGAAATAATTGAATTGGCAAAAGTAGTTGCAAAATACAATGGCGTTTACACCAGTCATATGCGGGATGAAGGCGATAGTATTGTTTATGCTATTAACGAGGCTTTGACCATTGGCCGTGAAGCAAAGATCCCCGTCGAGATATCGCACTTTAAATTGAGTGGGCAGCAAAATTGGGGACGAAGCAAAGAAACGGTGCCCATGATAACGGCTGCAAGGAAGGAAGGGATCGAAGTGACCATTGACCAATATCCTTATACAGCAAGCAGCACATCCATCAGTACGTTAATTCCCGATGAGATCTTAGCCGATGGGCAGGATTCGATCAATACACGTTTGGATGATCCTGCTATAAGAAAGTATGTCATTCACTCCATGCTGGAAAGATTAAAGAAAAGAAAACTCAAGCATTTTAGTTATGCCTTTGTTGCGTACTACCAGTTCGATACTACTCTGAATGGCAAAAGTATTGAGCAGATCAACCTAATAAAAGGCAACAGGCACAGGAAAGAAAAAGAGGCTGAAACCATTATTGATATTATGAAGCACGGAGGAGCGAGTGCTGTGTTTCATGGCATGAGTGAAGAGGACATCAAACGCATCATGCAGTATCCTTTCAACATGTTTGCCAGTGATGCTACAATTCGTGTTTTGGGAGCCGGGGTTCCTCATCCAAGGGGTTATGGCACAAATGCGAGAGTACTTGCTGAATATGTGAGAGACCAGCATGTCATATCCCTGGAAGAAGCGATCAGGAGGATGACTTCCCTGCCTGCACAAAAATTCCAGTTGCATGATCGTGGCTTGTTGCGTGAAGGTTTTGCCGCTGATATTGTTATATTCGATGAAAACAAAGTGCAGGATGTTTCTACTTATGATCATCCTCATGCTTACTCCAAAGGCTTTCAATACGTGATCGTAAACGGGGTACTGACTGCCGAAAATGAAAAACACACTGGAGCAAGGGCAGGGCGGGCTTTGTATGGGCCTGGAGTTTCAAAATAGAATTTTCCGCACCATTTGTAAGATCTTATCCGTTGGAAGTAGTGGCTCAGTTTTGGACCAATGTATTCAGGACAATTTCTAATTTTCGTCAATTCATTTACCACAAAATAGTTTTTATGAAATGGCCGTTCACATTACTTGCATTCAATCTTTTTTTGTCGCTGTCTTTTTTACATGCACAGGATGAAAAAATAGATACGCAGATGATAAAAAAGATCCGGGACGAAGAAAGGGACCACTCACAGGTGGCGATGATCGCTCATTATCTTACAGATGTTTCCGGTGCACGATTAACAAATTCCCCTGGCTATAGACGCGCAGCCAACTGGTGCGTTTCACAATTTAAGAAATGGGGATTGGCTAATGCAGCCACCGAACCCTGGGGTGAATTTGGCAAAGGGTGGGAGATCCAAAAATGTTACGTAGCTCTTTCTGCGCCTTATTATCAATCATTCATCGCTTATCCTTTTGCATGGTCGGCGGGAACAAATGGATTACTGTCTGCTCCTGTTATAGCTGTGGCCCAGGATTCTGCAGCTGTAGAAAAGATGGGAACAAAATTGAAAGGAAAGATCGTGATGATAACCGACACGTTCACTTCTCTTCGTTCTGCCTTTAGACCTTATGCCAGGCGGTTTGATGATAGCGATCTCGCAAATCTCAAACAACAATTCTGGGGTACGTATGATGAGATGCAGTCTTATGCTGAAATGGAGAAAGCAAAAGAAAGATTTCTTTCCCTGCTTCAGAAAAAAGGCGTCGCGGCTATTGTCACAAAAGATTATGGAGGCCGTGATGGAACGGTCTATGCAGATGTCGTCGACTCCTATAAAAAAGACGGTCATCCTGTTGTTCCCAAAATAATTCTCTCTACTGAAGATTTCTTGCGAATACAGCGTTTGCTCGATTCAAACATCCCTGTAAAACTGGACATGGATATCAAAACGAAATTCTACACAGATGATCTGAAGGCTTCTAATGTTGTCGCGGAAATACCGGGAACAGATCCCGTTTTAAAAAATGAGTTGGTGATCATTGGCGGACATCTTGATTCATGGTACAGTGGCACGGGTGCAACGGATAATGCCGCGGGTTGTACGGTGATGATCGAAGTGATGCGTCTATTGAAAACTCTTGGCATAAGGCCGCGCCGAACGATCAGGATCGTTTTGTGGGGAGGTGAAGAACAAGGTTTGATCGGTTCATACAATTATGTCAAAAATCATTTTGGCAATCCCGCCACCAAAGAGCTAAAACCGGATCAGTCAAAAGTCTCGGCCTATTACAACCTGGATAATGGTTCCGGAAAAGTAAGAGGCATTTTCCTCCAGGAAAATGAAGCGCTCCGACCCATCTTTGAAAAATGGATGGAACCATTTGCTGATCTCGGGGCAACAGCAGTAAAAAGTGGCAACACCGGTTTTACCGATCATTATACATTTGACATTACAGGTATGCCGGGATTTGAATTCATCCAGGATCCGTTGGAGTATCTCACGCGTACCCATCACAGTAATATGGATGTATATGATCACCTGGCCATTGATGATCTGAAGCAGGCGGCAACGGTGATCGCTTCATTTGTGTATCACACGGCAATGCGTGATGAGAAACTGCCACGTAAACCTCTACCGAAACCAGAACATTGGTTGTTTGAAGGATTTTAAAAAATTACAGAATTCAGAAGATAGAAGTCACCACTGAATTTTTTGGTATTTTTTATTGAAAATGAAACTCAAATGAGAAAGCTAATTGTCCTATTCCTTTTGCCGCTTACTGTATCAGCGCAAAATAATTATCAGCAAAAGCTTCGGCAGTTCATGACGGGGCAGCATGATTATTTCCGCTTTAATGGTAATGTCATGGTCATTAAAAAGGGAGAGATCATTTACCAGCAGGCCCTTGGCTATGCTGACTATGATAGCAAACGACTCTTGAATGATAGTTCTGCCTTCGAGCTTGCATCCGTTTCCAAGCAATTCACCGCCATGGGAATCATGATCTGCAAAGAAAGAGGCTTGCTCAGCTATTCTGACAATGTCAAAAAATTCTTTCCCACTCTACCTTATGACAATATTACTGTAAGAAACCTGCTGACCCATACTTCAGGGCTTCCTTCTTATGAGGACCAATTTGAAAAACACTGGGATCACAAAAAAATAGCATTCAATAAAGATGTCGTCGACATGTTACAGAAATTAAATGATACATTGTTCTTCAAACCAGGCACGGGGTGGAAATACAGCAATACTGGTTATGCATTGCTTGCTTCGATCATTGAAAAGGTTGCAGGAATAAGCTACAATGATTTTTTGGCGAAAAATATTTTTCAGCCACTTGGAATGACCCACACATTTGTTTACAACACACGTCGCAGTACTGGTAAAATTCCTGCGAACTATGCATTGGGATTTGTTTATTCCGATAGTTTGAAGAAATATATTCTGCCGGACAGTTCGCCAAAGCATGATGAAGTGTATTACCTGGATGGGATCGTTGGAGATGGTTGCGTGAACACAACTACCGGCGATCTTTTTAAATGGGACCAGGCATTGTACGGAAATAAACTCGTGAGCAAAGCATCTCTCGATGAAATGTTATCACCATTGGTACAAATGTCTCCGCGGGATTCCAGCAGCTTTTATGGCTTCGGAGTTTTTGTTCAACCAAGATCGGAAAATGGAAAGATCATTTCGCATACCGGTGGATGGCCTGGCTATGCGACCAACCTTACAAGAATGGTTGACAGCAGTGAAACGATCATCATCCTTTCCAATAACGAAACAAGTTCCGGCGTCTTGATCGCAGGGATCGAATCAATTTTGTCCGACGAACCACTGCTTATGCCTTATGAACATAAGGAAATAAAGATAGATCATGCGATCATTGACCGTTATGTCGGTAAGTATTCCGCATTCATGACACTTGTATTCATCAAAAAAGATGGAAAACTCTACAGGCATCGCGATGGAACTGCTGACATAGAACTAAAACCCGAATCTGAAACGAAATTCTTTTATGCCGACGGTACCGACCGTCAAATAGAATTTGAAGTAGATCAATCCGGGAAAGTTACAAAAGCATGGTTCATTAATTCAGGACAAAAAGGTGAGTTGAAAAAACTTGAATAGTATCACTATATTTATCCATCCACAGTTTCCTTTCAAGACTTCTGTTCCCTCACCCTTAGGATTCTACTTGATAAAAACAGATCCAAAACAACTGTTATGAAAAAGATCGGTTCTTTCCTCTTCTTTTTGTTTGCCCGCCTTTTGATTGACGCGCAACCCTATTTATACAAGATAGACACGGCGATGATTCCGATGAGAGATGGGATAAAACTGTTTACGGTGATCTATTCTCCGATCGGTATGGAGGGTAAATTTCCATTCATGATCGAACGAACTCCATATGGTGCCGGTAACGGAAAAGACACTTTTGATTTCGCACCTTATGCCGCTTATAAGGACATGGCGAGGGATGGATACATTTTTGTCTTCCAGGACATTCGTGGAAAATTTGGAAGCGAAGGAACCATGGAAATGAACAAGCCCATGTATCATCAAACTGACCCGTCGGCAATTGATGAAAGTACAGACACGTACGATACTGTTGATTGGCTGGTAAAAAATGTATCTAACAATAATGGAAAGGCAGGCATAAGAGGAGTCTCCTACGACGGATGGCTTGCGATGGTAGCGTCCGTTGATCCGCATCCTGCATTGAAAGCAGCATCTGAGCAGGCAACCCCGGCCGATATGTTTTTGGGTGACGATTTTCATCACAACGGTGCCTTTCGTTTGAGTTATGGATTTGAATATTCTTATTTGTTTGAACATGAAAAAGAAACCAGCAGTTTCCCTTTTCCTCAATTCGATCTTTATGACTGGTATTTAAAACTCGGTTCTTTGAAAAATGTGAACGAAAAATATTTTCACAGGCAGTTGCCTACATGGAATGACTTTACAGAACATCCAAATTATGACAGCTTCTGGAACAAAAGATCGGCGATGGGTTATGTGCCTTACCCGCAAATTGCCATGCTTCACGTGGGCGGGTACTTCGACCAGGAAGATATGAATGGTCCTCAGCTAATGTATCGGCACATGGAAGCAAAAGATACTTTCAATCGCAACTATATTGTTCTCGGTCCATGGAATCATGGAGGTTGGTTCGCAGGAAAGGGCGATAGTCTTGGAAAGATCTCATTTGAGAGCAAGACAGGTGATTACTTTCGTGAGCTGCAAAAAAAATGGTTTGATTACTGGTTGAAAGGGATCGGCGACGGGAAATTTGACAATGCTTATAGTTTTCAAACCGGCAGCAATGTTTGGAAAAGTTACAGCGCATGGCCACCAAAGGAAACTGAGATAAAAAAACTATACGCTGCACCTAACGATAAGTGTTCTTTAGAAAAGCCAACCTCTACAGGATTCGCTTCTTATGTCAGCGATCCTGCACATCCTGTTCCATATCGCACACCGCCTATAGAAGCCACGTATGGCCAGGGAAGCCGCTGGTATACCTGGCAGGTGGAGGACCAGCGATTTGTCTCTTCACGCCCTGACGTGATAAGCTTTACTTCTGATTCACTGATCAATGATCTCACTGTGACAGGAAAGATCATCGCGCACTTATTTGCCAGTACTTCGGGAACAGACGCCGATTGGGTAGTAAAACTGATCGATGTCTATCCTAACCGCGATCCAAAAAATTTTTTAATGAGTCAATACCAGTTCCCGGTCGCAATGGAAGTCTTCAGGGCAAGATTCCGGAAAAGTTTTTCCAACCCTGTCCCATTGACACCAAATAAGTCCGAAGAATTTGTGATCGATCTGCACGATGTCAACCACGTATTTAAAAAAGGACACCGGCTAATGATACAGGTACAAAGCACCTGGTTCCCTCTCATTGATCGCAATCCGCAGAAATATGTACCCAATATTTTCGAGGCAAGGGACAACGATTTTCAGAAAGCGGAACAAAGAGTGTATTATAATACTTATATAGAAATGCCGGTGAGGAAAAATGATTGAAGAAGGAGATAGAAGTTAGAATAAAGAATATAGAATAGCAGCATAATAAACCACTGACCAACGACCAGCAACCAACATGGAAACACATGCTCACCATCTGCATAAAGCTCCTGGTAAAAAATGGAGCCATTATTTGTTTGAGTTTTTAATGCTCTTCCTCGCGGTCTTTGCAGGTTTCCTGGCGGAGAACTGGCGAGAGCACATAGTGGAACACCAGCGGGCAAAACAATATGCAAGAACGCTACTCAGGGACCTGCGAAGTGACACGACCGAGTTATTTGACGTGATTAAGGAAGATAATATCCTGCTTAGCTGTTTTGATAGTATTACCACCACGATTCAGAACGGAATAAAGAGCAATGCCGTGCCTGGAAGCTTTTATTATTATTGTAACATTGGGACCTTTTCGCCGAGGGTGAAATGGAACTATACCACTATTACACAAATCACACAGTCAGGGAGCATGAGATATTTTACCAATCCGGAACTGATCGAAAAACTTAGCACTTATTATTCCAATATCAATTTCATAGCATACCTGAATGATGTCGATTCCCGTTACAGGGATGAAACCATAAAGCTGAGAAACAGGGTATTGAATAATTTTTTCTATTCCAGATACTCCGATTACCTGATCGTAGACTTTTTAAACATCCCTGATTCAATAATGAAAATATCATTACGGCTCCAAAATAATGATCCCTCCCTTTTAAATGAATTCGCAAACAGTTTCCAGGTAAGGGAAAGGACCCTGCGTTTAGTATTGACGAGGGATTATCCTCAAGCTTTAAAGTTAGCCGGGGAACTGATAGAATTGCTTAAAAAAGAATATCATCTCGAATGAGCGAAGAAAAAAACAAGAATATTGAAGACAAAAACCAGAATATAGGGTCACAAAAGGAAGATCATACACATTTTCCTGAAGATACTCATGCGCCTAAACCAGAGAATATGGAAACACATGCCCACCATTTGCACAAGGCACCCGGGAAAAAATGGAGCCACTACCTGTTTGAATTCTTTATGCTGTTCTTTGCGGTGTTTTGCGGTTTCCTGGCCGAAAACATAAGGGAGCACAAGGTTGAACGCGATCGGGAAAAAGAATATATCCGGTCACTGGTCGAAGATCTGAAAGCGGACACCACTTCTTTAAATAGTTATGCCGCAAACCAGCAAAGAGCTATGGAAGCATATGATTCCGTAATCTTTTTACTGGATCGCCAAAACAAAACGGGAGAAGAACAAAAAAGATTGTATTACCTGGTCAGAACAGCGCTTCGGTTCAATGACTTTCCCGTGCTAAACGAAGACACCTATGAACAAATGAAAAGCTCCGGCAACTTGCGGTTGTTGCATCACCAATACATTACGGACAGCGTCTTTCATTATTATTTTAAATTGAAGGAAATAGGGCTTACCACCAGCCAGCTATTATTGAGACAACAATCCCTTCTTGAAATAGAGGGAGAATTGTTCAGCGGTTCAACTTTTCAAAGTATGATTAATAAAAAGACCTTTCAAATCAGCGAACCTGATCGGAATAGTCAATTGATCACCAACGATAAAAAGACCGTCAATAAATGCATGGTTGCTATTCATTATCTATTTTCCCTGACACTATATTCGCTGAATGCAATACAAAGGCATATCAACGAAGCCCACCGGCTAATCGTTTTTCTGAAAAAAGAATACCATCTTGATGAGTGAAGAAAAAACATACCGCGCCAGGATCCGGAAGATAGATGTCAGAATAAATAATCGGGTAAAAACTTAACATCGATATGAATATCATACGAAGTATACAAAACAGGATATACGAAATAAGAGGTGAAAGAGTGATGCTGGACTTTGACCTGGCGAGCTTGTATGAAGTACCTACCAAAGCATTGAACCAGGCGGTAAAAAGAAATATAAAAAGATTTCCGAAGGATTTTATGTTCCGGCTGACTGTCGCGGAGTGGCAGGATATCCGGTCACAGGTTGTGACCGCACAAGACAGCACCACTTCCTTGAGGTCACAAAGTGTGACTGCATTCCAGAACAAACGAAATACAAGACTTACACCCTATGCCTTCACAGAACAGGGCGTCGCCATGTTAAGCGGTATACTCAATTCCGATAAAGCCATAAATATGAACATTGCGATCATGAGAGCCTTTGTCGAAGTGAGGCGTATTTTATTACAGCAAAATGACCTGAAAGAGCAATTGAAGCAGATAAAGGACAGGATTGGGGAGCATGATGGACAGCTCAATCAAATTTATGATGCACTGGAAAATCTATTGGATGAAAAGATTGCCCAAACAAAATGGGATGAAAGAGAAAGAATAGGATTTAAAAAAAAGAACTAAAATTGAAACTCAAAACATACACTATGAGATTAGGCTTGCTACTGTTCTCCACCTTGATTTGCTTCCTTGCAGTTTCACAAACAAACCCGAATAAGACCGCCGTTATCACTTCTGTAGAAAAACACCAGCAGGAACTGATCAACCTCAGTGATTCCGTCTGGAAATATGCTGAGACAGCATTGAAAGAATACAAGTCATCAAAAGTACTTTCTGATTACGCTACAAAGCAGGGGTTTCGTGTAACATCAAACGTGGCAGGAATGCCTACGGCCTTTATTGCAGAATATGGTTCAGGGAAACCCATTATCGGGATCCTTGGTGAATTTGATGCATTGCCGGGCCTCTCACAAAAAGCACAACCCACAAGAGAAGCATTGAAAGAGGAGATGCCGGGTCATGGTTGTGGACACAATATGTTTGGCGCCGCCAGTCTTGGCGCAGCCACGGCGATCAAAGAATTGATGGCAGCAGGAAAAATAAAAGGCACGATTCGTTTTTATGGCACTCCTGCTGAAGAAGATGTTGGTGGTAAAATTTATATGGCAAGAGAGGGATTGTTCAACGATGTTGATATTTGTTTGGACTGGCATCCCGACTCCGAGATAAAAGCAAATATGCAAAGCTCCCAATCAATGGTTAGTCTATTGGTAGAGTTCAAAGGCGTCAGTGCACATGCAGCCTCAGATCCATGGAATGGAAGGAGTGCATTAGATGCCGCCGAGTTTTTTACACATGGAGTAAATTATTACCGGGAACATGTGAAGCCAAGTGTGCGTATGCATTATGTTTTTAAGAAAGCAGGTGATGTGCCCAATGTAGTTCCGGCCGAAGCCAGCGTATGGATCTGGCTGCGTGATTCAAAAAGAAGTGGTGTGACTGTATTGGAAAAAAGAATAAATGACATCGCTAAAGGTGCGGCTATGATGGCGGGCGTTGAATCGAGTATAAAATTGCTCACTGGTGATTACGATCTTCTCGTCAATGAAGCAGGTGCAAAAGTGTTGCAAGCAAATTTGGAGATCCTGGGACCAATAAAATACACACCTGATGAAATTGAATTTGCAAATCGTATCATGAAGGAGTATGGAAATGGAACGGAGGCCAAAGGAATAAAAGGTGATATCACTCCATTGGAAGTTACAAAACCAGATCCTGAGGGTGGATCGACTGACGTTGGCGATGTTAGTTATTTAGTTCCTGAAATTACTTTACTGGCAACTACAGCACCTTACAAAGCGCCCTGGCATTCATGGGTAGTGGTAGCATGTGGTGGCATGAGCATTGGCCATAAGGGAATGTTGTTTGCATCAAAAGCGTTGAGCATGACAATCGTCGACCTTTTTGAAAATGAACAATTACGTCAAAACATTCATAAAGAATTCGTAGAGAAAAAGGGCGACCAGGTTTGGAGGGCCATGTTACCCGAGGGACCGCCGCCAGTTGAACATCCAAAATAACGTTACAAACATACTATCACATCAAGTGGTCATTGTTCCGTAAGTCACTCCGATCTCTTAAAGTCATAATGACTTACTGACTTTTATGGCTCAAATGACTAGCCCTATGCCAATTCCATTTCGGCGGGTGCTTCGATCTTTTTCTGTTTTTTAATCGGTTGTCTTTTCCAATAAGTCAAACTTCGCCATAACCATTCAAGCGGGCCAAAGCGATAATAGCGCAACCAAACATGGCTCCATATGATCTGGATGATCCAAACAACAGCAACGACATAATACAACTGGTACAATTCGAGTTTACCAAAGTATCCCAAACCTACTCCATAAAAGAAAAGCCCGCACAGAAATGATTGGGTCAGGTAGTTTGTGAAAGCCATTTGCCCAACGGGGCGCATCAAAGCAAACAACCATTTAAACCGGCCGGATTTATACAACAGCATGA
>AR_comb_assmDRAFT_10051823_pt1 | contig 16441 bp, 15 predicted proteins | sample ArasoioldDNA_FD_10543 | JGI IMG/M metagenome (IMG submission 10543) | reverse complement strand
TCTCAAAGCGCCGCAGCGCATCACCCACATCGCGCGCCTGAAGAATATCGACGACCCACTCCGGTTCTTCGTCGAAACCATTCGCAAGCTTAATGCCAAACTGGGCGCGGTATTATTTCAGTTACCCCCCAATTTTAAGAAAGACCTCGCCCGGCTCAGTGATCTACTCACCCAATTTCCGTCGGATGTCCGCGCGGCGTGTGAGTTCCGTCACGCATCGTGGTGGTCAGACGACGTCTATGAGCTCCTGCGGAGCACCAACACGGCGTTGTGTGTCGCGGATACAGAGGAAGGAACGACGCCACTCGTTGCAACCGCGAACTTCGGCTATGCGCGGCTGCGCGATACGGGCTACTCCGAAGACGAGCTAAAGGACTGGCTGGGGAAACTTCGAGAGGCGGGGTCCGGCTGGACCGACGCCTTCGTGTTCTTCAAGCACGAGGAGCAAGGCGTCGGTCCAAAGCTCGCAGCTCAACTCACAGCGATCGCGGCGGCGGTCCCTGATACTGGGCATCGCCCCACGCCAGCACCGGAATGAAAATGAATCCCAGGAAGATGATGCCGAGTGCAAAGCCGACGCCCTTGCCGAAGCTCCTGGCGAGATCGACCATGATGATGATGCCGACGACGATGTTCACCAGGGGAATCAGACAGAGCAGGATCCACCACCACGGCCGGCCGACGATCTGGAGCAGCACGAGGGCGTTGTAGATGGGAATGAGCGAAGCCCAACCCGGCTTGCCGGCCTTCTCGTACACTCGCCAATGGCTGGCGATCTCGAAAATGATGACGACGAGGCAGACGATCCAAAAGACCAATCCAGGCCCGTTCGACGCGTACGTGTCTTGCACCGGGGTCCTCGGGTGAAGGTCGCCCCAAGATAATGCGCTAGCGTCCTCCCGCGACCTTCCGCCGCTTGGCGGTCTTCGCCGGCTTCGCTTCGGGCTTCTCCTTTTCACCCTCCAGGCTCTGCTTCAGCGCCTGCATGAGATCGAGCACTTTCGCCTTCGGCGCCTCTTCCGGCTCCTCGGTGATCTGCTTGCCCTCCACCTTGCGCTCGATCTGCTCCATGATGCGCTCGCGCACGTGGTCTTTGTACTTCTCCGGATGAAATTCCTCGGTCGCCGCCTGGTCGATCAACTTCACCGCGAGATCGAGCTCGGGTTTTTTCACTTCGGTCTTCGGCACCGGCACTTCGGCGATCGAGCGGATCTCGTCGGCGTAGCGAAGCTGTTCCATCACCAGGCGGCCCTCGACCGGACGGACCATGATGAGATACTGCTTGCCGCGCGCGGCATACTGACCGATGGCGACGCGCTTCGTCTGCTCGAGCGCTTCCGCCAGCAGCTTGTACGCGCGCTCGCCGCCCTTGTCCGGGCCGAGGTAGTACGTGCGGTCCAACCAGATCCGGTCCACCTGCTCGGCGGGGAGGAACTCCACGATGTCGATCGCGCCGGTGGCTTTCTCTTCCAGCGCTTTGATCTCTTCGGGCGTGAAGGTGACGTACTGGCCTTTCTGGAATTCGTAGCCCTTGATCGTGTCGGAGCGCTCGACCTTTTCGCCGTCCTTGGAGCAGACGTATTGCTGCTTCAGACGGGCTCCATCCTTCTTGTGCAGCATGTTGAAGGAGACAGCGGCCTTCGACTCGCCGGCAGCGAAGAGCTGCACGGGCACGGATACGAGGCCGAACGAAACCGTGGCGGAACCGATGGAGTGGGCAGCCATATGCTTATGATACGCCGAGAGTTCCGGGATTGTCTAGCGCTGCATAACGTGAGAGGGTAACTCCTAGATCTCCCGTGACTAACCCATCCGCGGCCCCGCCCTCGATCGCTACGTGCCTTCGCTGTGGGAGGCACTACAACCCCGCGGCCGAAGGCGATCGCCTGTTCTGCGGCGAATGTCTGGCAACTCGGCCGCGCATCAGCGTAACAGTCGTTCTGATCGCCCTCAATGTCCTCGTCTTCGCCGCTATGGTGATCGGTGGCGTCTCGACGATGGAACCGACATCTCGCGATCTCGTGGCGTGGGGCGCGAGCTATGGGCCGTACGAGCTGAGCACGGAGTGGTGGCGACTGTTCACGGCGATGTTCGTGCACATCGGCGTGATTCACATCCTGCTCAACATGTACTGCCTCTGGAATCTCGGACCCCTGGCCGAGCGGTTGTTTGGACCATGGAGGTTTTTGCTGCTGTATCTGCTCAGTGGCGTCGCTGGTGATGTGGCCAGCGTCGCGTTGCACCCGACCATTGTTGCGGCCGGCGCCTCGGGCGCCATCTTCGGCGTCGCAGGCGCGCTCCTGCCGGTGCTCCACCTCCGCAATATCCCCGCGATCGTGAACCTGCGCAGTCGCGGCGGGCGGCTCGGGATTGGCAGCTTCATCGTTTACAATCTCGTCTATGGCTTCGCGAACACCGGTATCGACAACGCCGCGCACATCGGCGGTCTCGTGACCGGCTTTGTCATCGGGTACGTCGCCCCGGTTGCCGGCTCGCATACAGGTCGAAAAGCCGTTTGGCGTTCGGAGGGTGTGCTGATCGCACTTGCGTTCGTCCTCACGGTGGCGTTCTTCGGCGTGCGGCAGTGGCGTCACACGTATGCCGAGCTCAAAGAAGGACGGCGCGCGCCGGCGCACCGAGGCGCAGCGTCTTCTGGCGGGCTTGCCGGGTATCTCTAAGACGCACTGATGCCAAGATCCAAAGCTCCGTCATCCTCCGACTCCCTGGCGCAGTATCGCGCGAAACGAGCGTTTGATCGCACGCCCGAGCCGGGCGGGCTCGTCCCCAAGGCCGGCCCGAAGCAAGGTGGTTTGCTGATTGTGCACATGCACGACGCGACGCGGCTGCATTGGGACCTACGCCTGGAAATGGACGGCGTACTCAAGTCCTGGGCGGTGCCAAAAGGACCATCCGCAAATCCCGCCGACAAACGGCTCGCCGTGAAAGTCGAAGATCACCCGCTCGAGTACGGCGATTTCGAAGGCATCATCCCCGAGGGCAACTACGGGGCAGGGACGGTGGTCGTGTGGGATCGGGGGATCTGGGAGCCGCTCGAGGAGCCACAGGAAGGGTTAGAGAAAGGCAAGCTGCTCTTCAACCTGAAGGGCTACAAGCTCCACGGCCGCTGGACGCTCATCAAGCTCAAGAAGACCGAGAAGGAATGGTTGCTCATCAAAGAGCGTGACGAGTACGTGTCGACTGAGCCGTATTCGAACGAATCGGTGCTCTCAGGGCTCACGAACGACGAGCTGAAGAACGCGAAGCAGCGCGCCGAGCCGATCAAGAAGGAGCTGGAGAAGCTGGGCGCCGCCAGGCGCGCGCTGCGTCTGGAAGACACCGAGCTGATGTTGGCGGAAACGCGGGAAGACCCCTTCAGCCGTGACGGCTGGATTTTCGAAGTAAAGCTGGACGGCTACCGAATGCGCGCGGCGTGCCAGGATGGCGAGCCGATCCTCTATTCGCGCAAGGGACTCGATTACACCGAGTCATTCCCTGAAATCGCGCGCGCGGTGAAAGCGATTCCGTTCGAGGGCGTGATTCTCGACGGCGAGCTGGTGGTCACGAATGAAGCCGGCCATCCGAACTTCAATATGCTCCAGGCGCGCGCGAAGCTTGGCGCGCGGGAGGCCAAGCGCGCGGCGATCGAGGCACCCGCGACCCTGTACGTGTTCGATCTGCTCGGCTTCGGTGGATACGACCTGCGCAAGCTGCCGCTGATCAAACGCAAGGAGATTCTTCGCAAGGTGCTTCCGGAGACTGGGCCACTTCGCTATTCGGAGCACTTCGAGAAGAACGGCGAGGCACTGTACGAGCAGGTCATGAGGCTCGGGCTCGAAGGAGTCATGGCAAAGAAGGCGGACAGTCCGTATCGGAGCGGGCGCTCGAGCGACTGGCTGAAGATCCGCGCCGACCGCATCGACGACTTTGTCGTCGTCGGATTCACCAAAGGGAAAGGCGCGCGCTCGGGATTTGGATCGCTGCACGTGGGCGCGTACGACGGCGACAAGCTCGTGTATTGTGGGCGCGCGGGATCGGGGTTCACGGGCAAGCAGCTGGACGAAGTCAGTGCGCAGCTGTTGGCGATGGTGCGCAAGACACCGCCGTGTGTGCCGCCGCCCGGCGGTCAGCTGCCGAAAGGGGCAGACCACACCTGGGTCGAGCCGCAACTGGTCTGCGATGTGCGCTACAAGGAGCTCACCAAGGATGGATTGTTGCGGCAGTCCGTCTTCCTGCGCTTTCGGGATGATAAGAAGCCGGAGGACGTCGTGATGCCGGGAGCCGAGAGCGGGGAGCCGCGAGCGGATGAACCCGCATCTCCGGCTTCCGGCTCCCGGCTCCCGGCTCCTCGAGAGGTCAAGTTCTCCAATCTCGATAAGATCTTCTGGCCCGAGGAGAAGTACACCAAGGGCGACCTGATCGAGTACTACCGCTCGATGGCGCCGTGGCTGCTGCCGTATCTCAAGGACCGGCCCGTCGTGCTCACGCGCTACCCCGACGGCATCAACGGCAAATCCTTTTATCAAAAGGATGCGCCGGGCTTCGTACCGGATTGGATTCAGACGATTCCGATTTGGAGCGAGGACACGCAGCGTGACATTCAGTACTTCGTCGCGAACGACGTCGAAACGCTCGTCTATCTCGTGAACCTCGGCACGATCCCGCTGCACATCTGGCACAGCCGTATCGACGATCTGACGCGTCCCGACTGGTGTCTGATCGACCTCGATCCGAAGGAAGCACCGTTCGAACACGTCGTCATGCTCGCGAAGACGATGCGGAAGTTGTGCGAACAGGTCGAAATGCCGGCGTTCATCAAGACGACCGGGAAGTCGGGGCTGCACATCATGCTCCCGCTTGGCCGGCAGATGAACTACGACCAATGTCTGCAGTTCGCGATGCTGTTCGCGCGACTCGTGACGGATCGTCATCCCGATATTGCAACGACGCAGCGGACGATCAGCAAGCGGGAAGGGAAGGTCTATGTGGATGCCTTCCAGAACCGCGCCGGTCAATTGATGGTCTCGGCGTATAGTGTGCGTCCGAGCCCCGGCGCTCCGGTCTCGATGCCGATCGAATGGGACGAAGTCAATGCGAAGCTTCACAACAGCAACTGGACGATCAAGAACGCGCTGAAGAGGATGGAGAAGCTGGGCTCCGACCCTGTCGTCAAAATTCTCGAGCAGAAGCCCAAGCTCATGGGGGTGCTCGAGCGCCTGAACAACCTCCTTGGCGAAGACTGACGCGCAGGCCGTCTACGTGTTCGCCCACGGGGCGGGCGCAGGCATGAATCACCCGTTCATGCAGCGTGCGGCGGAGGCGCTCGAAGCCCGCGGAATCGCCACGTACCGCTACAACTTTCCGTACATGGAGGCGAAGAAGAGCCGTCCTGATTCGCCGGCCGTGGCGGAAGACGCCGTGCGGAAGGCCGTCGCCGAGGCTGCTCGACGGCACCCGGGGTTACCGATTCTCGCTGGTGGGAAATCGTTTGGCGGGCGGATGACCTCGCAGGCCCAAGCCTCACAGCCCATGCCGGGTGTGCGCGGTCTCGTGTTCTTTGGATTCCCGCTCCATCCGCCAGGCAAGGCGGGAAAAAGCCGCGCCGAGCATTTGACGTCCGTTGACGTGCCGATGCTATTCCTGCAGGGGACCAGGGACGAGTTCGCGCAGCTGGACCTGCTCCGGGAAGTCGTGGACGGGTTGGGCGAGCGCGCGACCTTGCATCTCGTCGAACAGGGCGATCACTCGTTCAAGGTGCCAAAAAAGAGCACGGGGAAGACCGAGGCCGATGTCATGACCGAGCTGGCGGATACAGTGAAACAGTGGGTGGAGCGGATGGTGGGCCCCGCGGCCACGCCGCGGGGGAGCAATGCCTAACTATTGGCTAGTCAAAACCGAGCCGAGCTCGTACAGCTACGACGACATGGCGCGCGAGGCAACCGCGGTCTGGGACGGCGTCAAAAACCCCGTGGCGATCCGCAATCTGCGAGCGATGCATCCGGGAGATCAGGTGCTGGTCTACCACACCGGCGATGAAAAGGCGGTGGTGGGTTGGGCGACGGTGGTGTCGTCGCCCTACCCGGATCCCAAACAGAAAGACTCGAAGCTATTTGTGATCGATCTCAAAGCGCATCGCCGCCTGCCACAGCCGGTAACGCTGGCGCAGATCAAGGCGGACAAGACGTTTGCGGATCTACCGATTGTGCGGCAGGGACGCCTGTCCGTGAGTCCCGTGACGGCGCCCCAATGGAAACGGGTGATGGAGCTCGCCGGCGCGAACGACTAGCGCTTCGGTTTCTTGCTGAGCTTGCGCGCGCGATTCTCGGCGCGCGCCGACGCAATGCCCGCCGCGACACCGGCGACGATCGCGGCCCGACCGACAGCCTTGAGCACCTTGCCCGTCCGGCGCAACGCGGCCTTCATTCGCATCCGCCGCTGCTCAGTCTCGGCGCGTTTCTGTGCTTCCGCGAGCAACTTGTCGGCCTCGCGGGTTGCCACCTCGGCCCACTTCCGAGCCGTCTTGGCAGCCTTGATCGCCGCCTTTTTGAAGCGCTCTGCGCGTGAAGCCATTTTCAGCCTCCTCAGGACTGTAGTCGCTACTGATACGCCGCAGCAATTCGTTCGAGCCGAGCCTCGATCTCGGGCTCAGCCAGCCAACGGCCGTTGACCATTACACCGGCCCGTCGCCCGACGTTCGCAAGATCACTCAATGGGTTGCCGTTCAAAAGGAGGAGATCGGCACGCTGGCCTACGCCCACACTCCCAACCTCTTGCTCTGCACCAAAGTAGCGCGCCACGTCCCACGTTGCTTCACGAAGGATTTGCTGGGTGCTAAGCCCAGCCGCCGACATGCTCCGCATCTCACGCAGCATCGAGAATCCGGGCACGCTGTACAGCTGGGGCGAATCCGTTCCGACGGCGATCGGGCAACCGGCGTTCTGCAGGGCTTTCAAGATGCGTCGCCGCAACGCGAGTGTGGCAATCCGCTCTTTCGGCGGCGGTGGCGAGCGGCGTAGCTGCGCCAATTGCTGTGCCCAGTTCGTCCGCCACGCCTGCGGGACATAGCGCAGCTCCGGACGAGCGGCGAGCGACGCGGAGTCTTCGGTACCGAGCACCGTCTCCCAGAGCGCCATGGTCGGCACCGTCCACGCGCGCGCCGAACACGTCGCCGTCACCACCTGCGCGATTCGGGCGTCATCCGCCGAATCGGGGCCACCGACCGTTTCGACATAGTTGTCGAGGTGGTCGATCGAAGCCTGGCCGGACTCGAGTACGTGATAGACGCCGACCGAGTCGGGTACATGGCCGGCGAAACGCATGCCGACTCTCTTCGCGGTCGCGACGATCGTATCGTACGTCTCGCGAGTCAGTCCTTCATGAATCTTGAGGTGATCGAATCCCGCAGCCTGTTGCTCTTCGACGAGCCGCCGGCCGATCTGTGGCGTGGGCGCCGCATTGCCAGTCAGCGGTGGGCCCGGCACCCAGAGTCTCGGTCCGAGCAACTCGCCGCGTGCGATGCGCGCTTTGAGCTCGAGGTGCGCGAGCGCGCCCTGCATTCCGCGCACTGTCGTCACACCGTTCGCCACATAGAGGAAGAGGACGTTCTCGGTCAGCTCCGCTCCCGCACCGGGATTGGGCAGATGGCCGTGCATCTCGCCCAACCCGGGCATCAGATACTTGCCGCGGCCATCGATGACGGTGGCGCCGGCAACGACGTGCACTTGCGCCACCGGCCCCACCGTGGTGACGCGATTTCCACGGACAACGACGGTTTGATGGTCGAGGACGCCATCCCGGTTCATCGGAAGGACGTGCACGTCGACGAACGCGACGACGGGTTCCTGTGATGGCCTCGGGAGAACCGAACCTTGGAGAGCGAGCGCCGCCAGGGCGACGGTGACGATCGTCATGATCGCGCGCCCGGTTTTGCAAGTTACGCGCCATTCACGCAGCCCGCTGCGCGCCGCCGAGTTTAAGCCGCCGCGTAACGAACCACACGACGCTCGCGATCAATCCGAGCGGAAGGACGACGCCAAGCGACTGCACGAGCACCGACAACAGGGTAACGAAGTTCCGCCACGCCTGGACGAAGGCCTCACCCATGACGCTCCTACCGGCGGTCCCGACGACCGGGACAGGTTCGTGGGCTGTGACGGTCAGCGTGCTCATGGCCGCGTGCGCCTTCAGATACCGAATCCGACCTTCGTAGCGCTCGATCTCCTCTCGTACGCGCGCGAGCGACTGCTCCACGTCCAGCACGTCCTTGAGCTTGCCCGTGCGCTTGGCGAGCAAGTCGATGAGTCGTTGCTCGAGCCGGCGCGCGTTGTCGATGCGTGCATTGACGTCGACAAATTCCTCGCCGACATCTTCTGCCTGAACGTCGACCGATTCGAGCTTGCCGATGGGGTTGAGACCGGCGAGCGCCTCGTCAAACCGAGCAGCCGGAATCTTCACCTCGATCTCGGCCGTTCGCAGCTGATCATGGCCCGTCTCGATGCTGGAGTTGGCAACGAACCCCCCAACGCGGGCTGCCAGCAGCTTCAACTGCGCGATGGCGGGCTGTAGCGAATCCACCTCAATCGATGCCGTCGCTGTGCGAATTACCATCGTCGTGACATCAGGCGTGACCGGCAGGGTCGGGACCGCCGAGGCCGTGACCGCGGCTTGGTCGAGCGGGGCCGCCTCCGCACTTGGCCGGGAAGCCAGTTGCGCGGCCCGGTTGCGACCGGAATACATGTAGCCTTCCGCTTGGGCGCCTTCGGTGGGCGCCTTGCGCTCTGCCGGCTGGCATCCGAAAACCAAAGCCGCCGACATCAACAGCTGCCAACGACGTCTCATGGGTTGCTCCGGTAGGAGGATGTCCCAAAGAGACGGCGCTGACATGGCTCGTTGCACACGCCTGCGTGACGATTGAATGACAATTGAAGCTCAGAATCCCCCCCGTTCGTACATTTCACTTATGGACGCCCCGGTCGCCGTTCGCCTCGCCAAGCTCAAGCGGGAAGCGGAGAAAGAGTGGCGGAAGAAGTGGCGCCAGAAGCTGCGCAAAGCGGCTCCTTCCAACGCCGCCGAGTGGCGCGCGCTCGCCGGCGCTGCCTTGGGTGCAGTCGTCAAGATCGTCCTCATCATCACGCTGCCATTCCTGGTGCTGGTTCGCGGGTCTGTGTTCTTTTATGAAAATGGCGGGACGCCAGTGTGGCTCGCCGTCCTCACGGCGGCGATCCTGACGGGCGGAGTGATCACGGCGTACGCCGTCTGGCTCGCGAAAAAACTGATGCGGCGTGGCGTTCGCGGAGGTCGAGCGCTCGTGCTCCCGGTGGCTAAGTGGGTGGCGCTGCCGTTGGTCGTGTTCTACTGCGGCTATTCCTTACTCTATCTCGCGAGCGTGAACGCCAAGTCAGAACCGGTGCGGGCCTATTATGGCTCGCTGCATCCGCTGCTGCGCCTCGCGCTCTCGACCGCAATTCTGGCCGATCGCGACATCCTGATCACCGACACCGGCCGGCTCCCTGAGGACTACAGTCGCATGGGACTTCCGGTCAACAGTCGCACCCGCCACTACAAACAGGCGGACGGTTGGATTCACGCGGTTGACCTGCGAACGGCGGGGAGGGGCGTTATCAAGAATCGCAGCCTGCAGCTCTACTTCTGGCTCATGGGATTCGATACTCGGCGGCACGTGGGCACCGCCGATCATCTCCACGTCGAGTTGAACTAAGCGAACAGCTGTTGCAGCTCGGCGAACGGGATTCCGTAGGCCTCGAGCGTCCCGTACGTGCCTTTGTCCTTCCATTCCCGCGCCATCCGGCGCACCAACCCGAGTGTCGCGCGCATCGGTGCCGAGCCAAACGTCACGCGGCGCACGCCGAGCGCCGAGAGCTCCTTGAGCGTCGGTCCATTGGGTGTGCCGAGGATGTTGAGCGGCGCGTGGATTCGCTCGACGAGCTGCTCAATGGTGCCACGATCGGCGACAAATGGCACGAACACCGAGTCGGCGCCCGCCTCGCGGAACGCGTTGCCGCGCCGCACGGCTTCCTCCAACCGCTTGTCGCGCGGAAGCTCGGGTGCTTCAAAGGCATCCGTGCGCGCGTTGACGACCAATGAAACACCCGCGGCATCGGCCGCGGAACGCGCTGCGGCGACGCGGGCGACCGCGAGCGAAAAGTCGATCAGATGCTTTCCTTCTAAGCGGTCTTCGAGGTTCATCCCCACGGCGCCGGCGTCGATGGTACGGCTCACGGTGTCGGACACGGCCTTTGGTGGCAAGCCGTATCCCGCTTCCATATCGGCCGTGATGGGGACCGAAATGCGTCGTGTGATCCGTGCGACCGCAGCCAACATTTCATCGCGACTGATGCGTTCGCCGTCGCGGTAGCCGAGGCTGAAGGCGATGCCGGCGCTGGTCGTGGCGAGAGCAGGGAAGCCCGCTTCGACAAAGATGCGTGCGCTGCCTGCATCCCAGGCGTTGGGTAGAATTAGCATGGGACCTTGCACGTGAAGCTGACGAAGCAGTTCGGCTTTCTCGTTCATGGCTCGGTATCTTATCTGCTCACCGAACGGAGTCAAAGCGTGCTGCGTCTTCTGCTCGTCCTACAAGCCACCTGTGTCTCCCAACCCCGCAAGCTCCCTTCCGTCGATCAGCGCTGGGCGGCCGCGACGGCGCGCGCGCACGCGATCGCGTGTGAGAAACTTGCGCCCAACATCCCCGGGTTTGCGCTCGCGGTGGCCGTGGACGGGAAACTTGTTTGGTCCGAAGCATTCGGATACGCGGACCTCGCGGCGAAGCGCCCAGCGACGGCCGAAACGCAGTTTCGGATCGGTAGCGTTTCGAAGCCGTTGACAGCAGACGCGGTGGCACAGCTGTACGAGGCCGGCAAGCTCGATCTCGACGCGCCGGTGCAGCGCTATGTCCCGACATTTCCCGACAAAGGCGCACCCATCACGACGCGTCTGCTGGGCGGGCACCTGGCGGGCATTCGACATTACAAAGGCGATGAGTTCACCCTCAACCAGCGATTCCCGAGTGTCACGGCGGGGTTAGCCATCTTCAAGGACGATTCACTCGTCGCGCCTCCCGGCACCCGGTTTTCCTATTCGAGCTACGGATTCAATCTCATCAGCGCAGTTGTCGAGGGGGCGTCGGGGCAGCAATTCCTCGCATACATGAGTCGTCATGTCTTCCAGCCGCTTGGAATGGCTCACACCGCACCGGACAAGAACGACAGCTTGATCCCTAACCGCACGCGCTTCTACGATCGCACCGACTCTGGGCAGTTCGTTCTGTCGCCGACGGTGGACAACAGCTACAAATGGGGAGGAGGCGGATTCCTCTCGACAGCCGAGGATCTCGTGAAGTTCGGCACAGCGCATCTCTCGCCGGGGTACCTCAAGGCCGCAACACTCGAGCTGCTGTTCACACCGCAGCACACGACCTCGGGGTCGGCCACCCCGTACGGCATCGGCTGGTTTGTCGACACTGACACGCTCGGGCACCGCTATGTCTACCACGGCGGAGGCTCGGTCGGTGGGACGACGGCCTTCGGAGTCGACCGCGACTCTCGTGTGGTGATCGCGCTCGTCACAAACCTCACGGACGCCCAGCTCCGGCCAGTGCAGGAGATTCGTCAGGTCTTCGATTCAGTGGCGACTACCGCGCCAGGCGGTAGCCGGTCTTCCGGACCGTGAGGATGTGCTTGGGATTTGCGGGATCGCGCTCGAGCTTGCGGCGCAGCTCGGCCACGTGCGTGTCCACGGTTCGGCTCATCACCTCGGCGCTATAGCCCCAGACCTCCGTCAGGAGCTCCGTCCGGGTGATGCACGCGCCATCTCGCCGAATGAGCGCGAGCAGCAGGTCATACTCTTTGGGCGTCAGTGACACCTGCGCGCCTTCGCGCAACACCGTCCGCGACGGCGTCAGGATTTCGATCTCCCCGAACTTCTCGAATGGCGGCGGCGGTGGGCCCCCGTTCTTCTTGGGTGCCAGTACGCGGCGCAGGAGCGCTTCGATGCGCGCCAGCAGCTCGAGCACGCCGAACGGCTTCGTCACATAGTCGTCGGCGCCCAGCCGGAGGCCGCGGACTTTGTCGGCCTCTTCGCCGCGAGCGGTGAGAATCAGCACGGGTACGTTGTGGCCTTCTTCGCGCAGTGAGCGCAGGACCCGGAAGCCATCCATGCCCGGCAGCATCAAGTCGAGCACCACCAGGTCCGGATTCGGCGCCGAACGCGCGCGCGCCAGTCCGCGGGTGCCGTCCTTTGCGACTTCGACTTCGTAGCCCTCGATCTCCAGATTGTTGCGCAGCCCGTACGCGAGATCGGGATTGTCCTCGATCACGAGGATCCGCTTGGGTCCTGCGGCGGCGCTAATCATGCCGGAAGCTCGATGACCACACGCGTCCCGGAGACGTCCGGACCGTCGTCGATCCACGTGCGGCCGTGATGCAGCGAGGCCAGCTCGCGCACGACGGCGAGGCCGATGCCGCTTCCGGCGACTGACGACTCACGATCGCGCTCCAGCCGCCAGAACCGCTCCCACACCCGGTCGCGGTAGGCGCGCGGAATCCCCGGGCCGCCATCCGCCACCCATAGCCGGGCGACGCCGTTGTCGCGCGTGGCGCCAATGCGGACGTCCTGGCCGGCGGGCCCGTATTTCACGGCGTTGTCCAGCAGATTGAGCAGCATCTGCCGTACCGCGCCGGGATCGGCAGGGACGATGAGGCCTTCCTGCACTTCCGACGAGAGCTTGGCGCCCCGCGCTGCTGCGAGCGGCGCAAACCCGTCGATCACTTCCTGCACGAGCGGCCCGAGCGCGGTGGGTTCGGGAGCGATGCGCGCGGTCTGGCGCTCGGAGCGCGAGAAGTGCAGCAGGTTCTCGACCAGATGCGTGAGGCGCCGCGCTTCCTGATCGATGATGGCGAGCGAGCGCTTCCGTTCATCGTCGGATCGTACACGTCCGAGCGTCAGAGTCTCCGAGAACATCCGAATCTGTGCGAGGGGAGTCCGCAACTCATGCGACACGCCCGAGATAAAATCAGAACGCAGTCGCGTGAGCTGCGACTCGCGGCGCAGTTGGAGCAGCGCCGTCCCGATCAGCGCCGCCGTCAGTCCGAGCAGGCCGAGAATGAGCGGCAGCCGTGATCTGGGCAGTCCGCCGATGATGAGCTTGCTCGCCATAGCCTCGCGCAACGACACCTGCACATACAAGTCGCCTAAGTCCGTGCCGATCGTATCACGGGCGGTATAGACAGAGGTGTATTGCACGGGCGTTCGATAGATCTCGACACCGTAGCGGTCGGTGATGATGAATGAGCCCATCGAGTCGATCTGGACGCCGCCCGTGAGTGGCCGCGGCAGCAGCGCGAACTTCTGCGTGTCAGTCGCCTGGACCACCAGCGGGGTGAGCGCGGCCGGCTTCATCTCGAATCCCAGCGCCGTCCGGAGCACGCCGTCGCGATCGGGCAGGATGGTGTAACCGACGTAACGCCGATCGCCATCCGGTTGCCCGAGCACGGTGCCCATGTGCCACGACGTGTCGAACACGCTGCGCGCGTGAACCGGGAGCGTGTCCGTCAGCCACTTCCGCACCGAAACCGGGACTTGTTGTCCCGTGGTCTGCAGCTCTTTCGTCTTCAGGTCCATGCGGAACGTGAACCGGATCGACGGCACGACCGAGAGCTCGTGGTCCATCATGTCGACGTGGAGATGTTGCGGCTGAGGCGGAGGCGCGTGTGGCGCTGTTTCGTACGAATGCTGGAGCGCGGTGATCGGCGGATTCACCGCCCAGTAGACGAAGGTCGCGGACTGACGTGCCACGCGCGAGGCAGCGAGCCGCGCATAATCGCGGAGCACGCGATCGGCCTGCGCGCGATAATTGCCAGCCATTTGGTAGGCTTGAACCGCGAGTGCGACCGCGACGCCAAAGGCGAGGACCAGCAGCACCGCGACAACTGGGCCGCGTCGCACCGGGAAACGACTCATGGCTTGAAGATTTCCTCTCGAACTCGTACTCGGCAACTCGCACCGGACGGCTGGACGTTTCCCTGACAATGCTCAGACGCGTCGATAATCTTTGCCGAGCCGGACCATCCTACATTGTGCGGCAGGAACAGAAAGTAGATCGCGGCGCAAGTGTCGACGGCCACTTTCGCCCGATCTCACCGACCCGGAGCGCTTGAGTGGCTCCGGGTTTGGTTTTTACGGAAAGGGCAGGGGCGAGGACAAAAAAAGTAGGGGCGCAGCATGCTGCGCCCCTACCAAACCTCAAGCCTCTGCCTACCGGTTCGACATCGCCGGCACGACTCGCATCCGTCCGATCACTTCCTGCAACCGTTCGGCCGCGATGCCCAGGACACAACCGAGGGCCAGGGCAATTGCCACGCGGATCGCGCCGTTCATGGTGAAGACGCGGAATCCCATGGCAAAGTAGGTCGCCGCGCCGACAATTGCGCCTGCCGTGTACGACAGCAGCGGAACGCGCGCCTGATACACGATGCCGAAAATCACGGCACCGAGCACCAGCGCGTCGACGATCTCTTGCCGGCCGAGGGCCCCGGCTACCGAGATGTACACCGCTGCCCAGGCGATGCCCGAAATGGTTCCAAGCACCGACTTCTGCAGCCCCATCATGCCGCCGCCCGAGCCCACAAAGCAGCCGAGGCCGACGATCACGGGCCACAGTTGGAGGTTCACTTTAAGGAGATGCGAAATGGCGGCCCATGCGGCCGCAACGATCGCCAGACTCAACGCCTTGGTAGTTGACGCGCTCATTTGTCGGGCCTCCTCCAGAAAAGGAAGAATGCGGCGCCAACTATAATGAACGGGTACTCCGAAGTGCAACGCGGCGGGGCTAAACTCGTTGAATTACATACGCTTCCATTGCGTAGTACTCGGGCAGGCCCAGCCGGTCCGCCCGGGCTGCCGTCTCGAGATTCCGGGCCTCCACGCGCTGCCAAAACTCCCGTTCGTCGTAGCCCGGGAAGGGCGCGGTGTCCTTTTGTGACTGGTGACGGAAGATCGCGAGGATTTTCGCCTGGAGCTCATCCTGCGACAGCGGGACCAGCACATCCGCGTCGGTCAGCGACCACTCCTGCCACGCGCCGCGATACAACCAGACCTCGGGCTTCTCCCCCTGATAGCGCGCGAGGGCCTGCTCGACCGCCGCTTTGCATGTGCGATGTGTCCCGTGTGGATCGGAGAGATCGCCGGCGACGAAGACGAGGTCGGGTTTGGTCTCCTGGAACAGCTTCAGCACGATCGCAATGTCATGGTCAGACAGCGGACGCTTGCGCACCTCGCCCGTTTGATAAAACGGAAGGTCCAGGAATCGCGCGGCGGTCGGTGGGATGCCTACGGCGGCGAGTGCGGCAATCGCTTCCGACTCGCGGATGAACTTCTTCAGGTTCTGGACGACCGGAATGTCGATGTCACCCGGCGCCTTTTGCTCCATGCCGGCATTCACCGTCGTCCGCGCGCGCTGCACCGTACCCGTATCGAGTCCGAGCGATGACGCCGCGCGCTCGACAAAATCGAGATGGCGCGTCACGTCGTGATCGAACACCGCAATGTTACCGCTGGTCATGTACGCGACGACGATCTGGTTTTCGTTCTCCCAGAGCTTGCGCAGAATCCCGCCCATCGAGATAACGTCGTCGTCGGGGTGCGGCGAGAACACGAGCACGCGCTCGTGCGTGGGCAGTTTCGCGCGGCCGCGAATCTTGTCGCGCAGCCGGTTGAACACCTGACCGTTGATGGGCCCAGCGGCGCCCGCGCGCGCGAGCAGCGGGCTGAGCTGATTCTCGGCGTAATCCTTGGCAGACAGCTTCAACACCGCTTTGCTCGTGCGCTCGGCAAGCCAGACGACGGCGCGCTCGATGTTCGGCGGCGTCCAGTCGACGCCACCCTCGAGCACCCACGGTGTCTTGATGCGCGTGAGCTCGGCGGATGCCGCCATGTCGAGATACACCGTCACGCTGGGGTGCCGCTGCAGGAATGTCGCGGCGACGTCGGGCGAGATGTCGCCCTCGACGGCGCGAGCGACGATGCCCGATTTGTGCTCGCCGGTCGCCAGCAGCGCGATTTCCTTGGCATCGAGAATCGTCGCGACGCCCATGGTGATCGCTTCGCGTGGGACGTTGTCGACGCCGAAGAAGTCGGCCGCGGCATCTTTGCGCGTCAGCGTATCGAGTGTGACGATCCGCGTCCGCGATGCCGCGTCGGAGCCGGGCTCATTGAATCCGACGTGTCCCGTCTTCCCGATACCGAGTAGCTGAAAGTCGATCCCGCCCGCAGCGCGGATCGCCTCTTCGTATTCGGCGCAGGCGTCCATCACGCGCTCGCGCGGCGTGATCCCCGCCGGGATGTGGACGTTCTCTTTCGCGATGTTGACGTGCGTGAAGAAGTTCTCCCACATGTAGCGGTGGTAGCTGTGCGGGCTCTCCGGCGCCATCGG
>AR_comb_assmDRAFT_10582247_pt1 | contig 16459 bp, 15 predicted proteins | sample ArasoioldDNA_FD_10543 | JGI IMG/M metagenome (IMG submission 10543) | reverse complement strand
ATCATGGTGAACTCGGGATTCCAGCGCCATCCCAGGCCTTCATTGCGGAAATTGCGGTTGATCTCGTAGACGCGATCGAATCCTCCGACGACCAGGCGCTTCAGGTAGAGTTCGGGCGCGATGCGTAGGTAGAGATCCATGTCGAGCGTGTTGTGATGGGTGATGAAAGGACGCGCGACCGCGCCGCCGGCAATTTGCTGCATCATGGGCGTCTCGACTTCGACAAAGCCGTAAGCGTCGAGCGTGCGGCGGACCGACTGCACCAGTTTGGTGCGCTTGAGAAAAACTTCGCGCACCTCGGGATTCATCACCAGGTCGACGTAGCGCTGGCGGTAGCGCAGTTCGACGTCGGTGAGGCCGTGCCACTTCTCCGGTAGCGGCAGCAGATCTTTGCTGAGAAACTCGAACTGCTCGACATGAACCGAAAGTTCTCCGGTACGCGTGCGAAACAGGTATCCGCTGGCGCCGATGTGATCGCCCAGGTCGAGCAACTTGTACAGTTCGAATGCCTGCTCGCCGACAGCGTCTTTCTTCACGTAAATCTGCAGCTTCTTTCCGCCCTGCTGGATATGGGCGAATCCAGCTTTGCCCATCAGGCGGATCGCCATGATTCGTCCGGCGACACGGACGTTGATGCGTGCCTGGTCGAGTTCATCGACCGACTTGGAAGAGTAGTCAGCCAGGATTTGCTCGACCGTGTGTGTGAACTCGTACTTCGTGCGGTAGACCGGCTGACCGAGCGCTTCAATTTTCTTCAGCTTCTCGCGCCGCAGGTCGTAGATGTTCTCGTCTAGTCCCAAAGGAAGTCCTCAGTCTTTGCAAGGAAGGGAGATTATAAACGGCGCGGGTATTGAGCTTGGACGTTGAATCACGAAACCTATGTTTTTCCGATCAATCTTTCAGGTCTTTTTTCAAAATACGTATTGTCGGTAGAACGGAGGTTCGGGTGAATCAGGAAAAACCCACAAGACTATTTCGGTTTGGCTGGGCTCGCTGGATCGTCGTCTTTTATCAACACCCAGGTGGTGAGACCGACCACCGCAGCACCGGCAACTCCGATTGCAATAGGCGAATTTAGAACTCCGCCAGTTGCGCCCGGTGTCGCCCCACCTGCCTGCTTACGATTCTTCTTGCTGGTGTCGGAGGACTCGTCGCGGGTGGTCTCCTGACCCTGAGCGAGCGTGACAGTTCCCTTACCGTCGCTGATCGTCACATCGCCTTTGCGGGCGGCAATTCGCACCTTTCCGTCGACATCCGTTACATTGAACTCGGTCCACGCATTCGATGTCGGCGTCACTTTAACGTCGCCTGCGGTGGTTGCCATGCCATTGGAGGTCAGACCGTAACTCCCCCATGATCAATCTTGACGGAGCTTCCTTCGAACTGAACCAGGAAATCTGACAGGACGCGGACCGTAGAACCGGGTTGGTTGATATTGGCGATAGAATCGGAGCGCGTCTGCAAAAGGTCGCCGGAGAAAATTGCGGAAGAGGGACGGGGAACATGAGCGCCATTCACCCAAGCCGGTCCGTTGGTATAAAGCATGGCCGCGTTGGAATCGGCCGCGAACAACGAAAAGGGGAACAGCACAGCTAGCACACAACTAACCATACCGCGAAACGCGGACCCGCGCATTCCCGCACTCCGTTAATAACTATGTTGATGACCGTTTTGGGAATCGTAACCTCCTAAGAGTTGCCCGTCAATGGGTTTTGTGGTACGCGCTGCAGTTTTCGGTGGAAAACTCATGATTGAGAGACCGTGAGTTCCCGCTCTGGACAAGCGGTTCTGATCATCTCCAACGGTCGACTGCGTTCCACCAGATGGTTCGCACCCACTCAGCAGTGCAGGTTTTTGCCCACTGCCGATGTGTCCACCAATTCGTACCAAATTCTCTTGGATCATGGGCGGCGGCGACCGAAAAGGACTTGCCTCGGAGTTCATGACGGAAAACGCTGAGTGCCCGGCGCGTGTGGAAGTCGGAGGTCACAATTAGAATGCGCGCGCCGTCGTCCGCGGTGAGACATTTTTCAACATCACGAGTCTCCTCCTGGGTCGACAAGCTCAAAATGGGGCAAATGTTCACAGAGGTCGAATCCGGCAGATCGCGTATGTACTTTTGTACCAAATCAAGTTCTGAGAACTCGTATATCTTGGCGTCGGCCGGAACATCGATCAGCACCCGTTTCCCATAACCCCGACGTAGCAGTTCAAGAGCGAGAGCCGGACGTCGATCGGTCTCGCCAGCCAGCACAAGGATCACGTCGGAAGACTGGGGAGCATCGACGACGAGTATCCTTCCGGCGGTGAGCACAAATGTGAACGCCAACGCGGCAGCAGCGCAAGCAACCGCGAGCCGCACACGTCCTCTGACTGTCCAGTTTTTAGGCAACTGTGCCTTGTCCGTAGTGTTCAGAATCTTGAATTGTCCCCCACTTTCGTGGCGGAGTGGCGTTGGTGAGCGGGTGCTAGAATTAGACGTTTCATACCTTTCTTGACGTTCTGTCCCGGAGGCTTCATGACCACTTACTCTGCCGCAGATGTGTCCATTGATCAACTGAAGAAAAAGATTCAACAGAGAGAAGCGCGTGTGGGCATTATCGGCCTCGGGTACGTAGGACTCCCCTTAGCCCTCCTGTACAGTGAAAAGAAGTTCAAGGTCACTGGCTTCGATATTGATAAACGCAAGGTTGACACACTGGCTAAAGGTGGTTCGTACATTTACCGCATCGCGCCCGAGGAGATCAAAGCGGCTCAAGCCAGTGGCTTCACGGCTACCTCCGACTATTCACAACTGACTACGATGGATGCCATTATCATCTGCGTTCCTACCCCGCTGAATGAATATCACGAACCCGATCTCAGCTACATTACCAGCACCACGCATTCTATTGCGCCCCATCTACGGGCCGGACAACTAGTGGTACTGGAGAGCACCACGTACCCGGGCACGACTGAAGAGGTCATGATCCCGATCCTGGAGAACGAGAATAAGGCAGGGCTGAAAGCCGCGCGAAACGGGGTGTTCACGGGAAAGGAATTCTTTGTGGCATTTTCCCCCGAGCGTGAAGATCCCGGCAATACGACAGTCGCGCGTCCTGACATTCCCAAGGTAGTAGGTGGACTTGATACCCAGGCCTCGGAACTCGCTCGAGAGGTCTATGGCTCGATCTTCAACCGAACGGTGCCCGTTTCGTCTCCAGCCGCGGCGGAAATGACCAAACTGCTCGAGAACATTTACCGCTGCGTGAATATCGCCCTGGTGAACGAATTGAAGCTGTTGTCCCTGCGCATGGGAATCGATATCTGGGAGGTGATCGAGGCCGCATCTACCAAGCCCTTCGGATTTCATCCGTTCTATCCCGGACCTGGTTTGGGCGGACATTGCATCCCGGTGGACCCCTTCTATCTTTCATGGAAGGCGAAAGAGTGGGATTTCCGCACACGCTTCATTGAACTCGCGGGCGAAATCAACACCAACATGCCTTATCACGTGCTGGCATCCGTCAGTGGAGCGCTGAACAGTCGCAAGAAATCGGTTAATGGGGCACGGGTGCTTGTGCTGGGAGTGGCCTACAAGAAAGACATCGACGATCTGCGCGAATCGCCTTCGCTCACCATCATCGAATTGTTGCAGAAAGATGGCGCCCAGGTCAGTTATCACGATCCCTACTTCCCCTTCATTGGCAAGGGACGAAAGTACGATCTGCAGATGACACGGGCAGAATTGAAGGATCTTGGACAGTATGACTGTGTCCTGATTGTGACCGACCATTCCGACTATGATTACAAGCGGATTGTTCAGGAGTCGCAACTCGTGGTGGATACCAGAAACGCTACACGTGGGATTCAGAGTCCGAAGATCATCCGCTGTTAAAAAAAGACGGAAATTTTACTCAGCTGCCATCGGGAAATCTATCCCGCGAGTAGTGTAGTTTTTTGCATGACTATACCAGGAAGACTTTCCTCAGGATTAGCACTGGCGCTATAACCGAGTTTATTTCAGTGATTTACAGGCTGTGCAAACACCCGCAAAGTGGCCTCTCCCGTGCATACTGTAGGCTGGAAGAGTAAACTGTCGATAAGACCCCTGTCTGCCCAGATTCCCTCGTTTCTGGACAGGGAAAAACTTTTGCAATGTCCTCAGGGTTTAAGACTCTGAGCAGTGACCCGAACTATGACTCCGTCGTCGCAAGAGTCCATTTTGTTTTCCTCGTTGCCCAAATGGCGGGCGCCGTGGTCTGAGTTCTTTCTCAGCTACGGAGCGCAGACGATCATCATTGGCATCCTGGTCTGGATACCGGTCCTGCATCCTGAGATTCTGGAGGCGCCAAAGAAGGATTATCACGCGATCGAGCTCGTCCCGACGCCAGTTCCGGTGAATCACGAGCCTCAACGTCAGCTCCCGAAACCTGTGCTGGCCGCAAAACTGGACCCGGTTGACCCTCCGCCATCTGCGCTGCGTCTGCCAACTCCTGCCTCGCAACCGAAGCCGAGAGTCGAAGATGCACCGGCTCCAGAGGTCAAGATCGCGAACAAGAAGATTGACACGGTTCCAGTCACGAGCGCGCCTGTCATCCCGCGGACCATCAAAACGGGCGCGTTCTCGACAGGGAGTTCGGCACCGCAGACGATTGAGCGCCCCCCACAACAAGTGCAGACTGGTGGGTTTGGTGATCCGAACGGAATTCCTGCTCGCACCACCCAGACTGGAGCCGTAAATATTGCGCAGGCAGGCGGGTTTGATATGCCCACCGGCCCAGGCAATGGAAACGGAACGGGAGGGGCAAACGGCGCTCGCGGAGTCGTCGCCAGCACCGGGTTCGGCAACGGCGTAGCCACAGGAGATGCGCGCACGTCGTCCGCCGGGACAGTAAAACAGGCTGGCTTCGGCAGCGCAGATGTTCCCGCTCCGCCCACCGTTCAATCGCGACCGGCACAGCAGACACCCGCAAAGGTTGTTCCGGCGGAAATCCTTTCCAAGCCGACGCCCATCTACACGGATGAGGCTCGAACCAAGCGAATTGAGGGCGAGGTGCTTCTCGAAGTGGTTTTCGAAGCGAGCGGCAACCTGCGCGTGGTTAGAATCGTTCGTGGTCTAGGGCATGGTCTGGATGACGCGGCAGTCCATGCAGCTGAGCAGATCCGTTTCAAGCCCGCATTGAAGGACGGCCAGCCCTCTGACTCGACCGCGGTCGTCCATATCATTTTCCAATTAGCGTGATCGACTCCCAGAAGGTTCTTATGCAAATGGTTCGTTCGGGTTCGGCATTGGCGGTTATTCTCCTGGCTTCTCTGTTCGCCGCGGGGCAGGATTCTGCTTCTTCACCCACCCAGTCAGGTTTGGATAGCAAGACAGCGACGCCGCCAGCCCAAGCGCCTTCCCCGGCGCCCGCCCCAGCGCCAGGACTCCCTTCTGCGGCACCGACGCTCAACGACGTCATCGACCGAGTCGTACAGCGCGAGCACTACTTCATTGCGCAGATGCGACACATGCATCCTCTGGTCGAAACCTACCTGCAAGACTTGAAGAACGATCCCAACGGGAACCCTTCTCCGGTCAAAGACCAGTATTTTCTCGGGCGACTGGACATGAGCGACGGGCCCGAGGATGTCTCCTTTGTGGGACAACCCGGGTTCGGACACCGGATGTTGAGCAAACTAACTGGCGTCTATTCCCTGCACTATCTACCCATGGGATTCGCCCAAATGGTGATGCTCGACGGCGACTTCCAGAAACGCTATTACAAGTTCAACTTTGTGCGGCGTGAATTTCTGGGGGAAATCCGGTGTCTGGTGATCGATGTTCAGCCGCGCGAAGGCGAAAAAACAGCGCGCTTTCTGGGCAGGATTTGGGTGGAAGATCAGGACTACAACATCGTTCGTTTCAACGGAACCTACTATCCTGCACCCAAAGTTAATTTCTTTTTCCATTTCGACAGCTGGCGGCTGAACATGCGCCCCGGGACGTGGCTTCCGGCATATGTGTACACCGAAGAATCGAACCTTAAGACTGGCCTGACGAAAACCCTTCACTTCAAGGCGCAGACTCGCCTCTGGGGCTACGACTTGAAGGGTCTAGGCAAGAACGAAGAGTTCACCCAGATTCTGGTCGACGCACCCCAGTCTGTCAGAGATCAAAGCGATGCCGCCGCCGACGCGAGTCCGGTCATGGCCGAGCGCATGTGGGAAAGGCAAGCAGAAGAAAACGCCGTAGAGCGCCTACAGAAGATTGGACTGCTCGCGCCTCCGGGCGAGATCGACAAGATTCTGGGGACGGTTGTGAACAATCTGCTGGTCACAAACAATATCGATCTGCAGAGCGACTACCACTGCCGCGTACTTCTGACTTCTCCACTGGAGTCGTTCACGATTGGACACACCATCGTGATAAGCCGCGGTCTTCTAGACGTGCTGCCGGATGAGGCATCTCTGGCCATGGTCATGGCGCACGAACTCAGCCATATCGTTCTCGGGCATCATTTCGACACCAAACTGGCATTTAATGACAAGCTCTTTTTCCCGGATGAGGAGTCGTTTCAGCGCCTCGATTTCAAGCGAACCGCGGCGGACGAAGAGGCCGCCGACACGAAGGCACTGGAACTTCTCAAGAACTCGCCTTATAAGGACAAGCTTGGAAACGCAGGATTGTTCCTAAAGGCGCTGCAACAACACGCCCCCGATCTGCCCAAGCTGATTCGGCCTCATCTTGGGAACAGCCTTGCTGGAAGCAACAGCACACGCATGTCGACCTTGCTCGCTTCAGCTCCTGCGCTCGACGCGAAGCGTCTGGATCAGATAGCCGCACTGCCGCTCGGCGGACGGATCAAGGTCGATCCATGGAGTGACCAGGTTGAACTTTCCAAAGCGAAGCCGGTACCTCTCACTTCCGCGCGCGAGAAGATGGAATTCGAGATCACGCCGTTCTTCCCTTACCTCACTCGCATGACGGCAGGAGGGGCCGAAAAGGTGGCGCTCACGACAACTACGCCGTCAACGGAAACCACTCCGAAGTAAACGTGGGGAATGTGGGATCGAGAGGTCTAGATGGACAGGTATAGGGCGCCGATCGATCTCTGAGGTATTTCGATTGCGCTACTGAATGGCGCTGCCAACTTGTGAGAATACGTTGTTGGCGTTCGATCCGATGAGTCGAATCGTGCCGACAACGATCACCAGAATCACGGCCAACATAACCGCGTACTCCGCGATGTCTTGACCCTGCTCATCATTCCACAGCTGCTGGAGAAGTTGTGCCACGGGGCTCCCCTTATAAATCCTAAGATCCATGAAACGTGGGTACAACGGTACTCACATTCACAAGCTGATCCTTAGGGGAAGAATATAGTCGCCTCAAGTCCTTCAGCCAATGGCACGTAAGTGCCACCCACGGGTGACTTCCGTCACGCGATACTCTTGAGCGGAAGGGCCTGATTGACAGCAAACAAAGCTAGTTCTAAACGGGTGGAAACACCCAACTTGTCGAAGATGTTGCTGAGGTGGTGTTTCACGGTATCTTCGCTGATTTTGAAGTATTCGGCGATTTCCTTGTTGGAATAGCCGGCGACCACAGCCGAAACGATTTCCAGTTCCCGGGGTGTAAGTCCGAACTTCTTCTGTCGCGCTTCGTCGTGGGTCGACTGCATGAGCGTGCGCAGATACTGCACGAGGTTCGAAACGCTCTCGCGTCCAACCCAGTACTCACCGGCCATCACGGTTTGGATAGCTTTCAGCAAGAGCTGAGTCGCGGAGTCCTTGAGCACGACGCCCCTGGCTCCGAGTTGCAGAGCTTCGACAATCTGGCTCTTCTCGGCGGCTGCCGTCAGCAGAATCACCCTCACCGGAGTCGCATTGGCGGGCACACTCAGCTCGCGCAACGCCTCCAAGCCTGGGTGCTTGGGCATGGCTAAATCGAGCAGAAGAATATCGGGTTTCAATTGACGTGCCAGTTTGACAGCTTCAGCACCGTCCGATGCCTCACCTAAAACCTTGAGGTCTGCTTCCGCCTCGAGCAACCGCCGCAGTCCATCGCGGAAGATCGGGTGGTCGTCGGCGATCACCAGCCGAATTTGTTGTGGCTTTCTAAAATGCATGCGGTAAATCCCCGTTCTTTGGCACCGTAATTTCCAAGCGCGTTCCTTGTCCGGGATTTGATTCTACAGTGAGTTCCCCGCCAATCAAACCCACCCGTTCCCGAATGATCATCGGGCCCTTCCCGGCTTCGTCCATCTGTTCGGTGGTGTAACGACCGGTGAAAGAAAATCCCTTCCCGTCATCTTCCATGGTCAGGCTCCACCTGTCCCCAGTGGACGCCAAGCGGATCAGCGCGTGGCGCGCTCCGCTGTGCTTTCGCACGTTGACCAGGCCTTCTTGCACGATCCGCAGAAATTCGCGGCAAATGCGTTGTGGCATATCGAGTTCGTCGAGATCAGTGATAAATCGGGCGCTGATACCGGTCTCCCGTTGAAAACGCTCCACCGTGTCTTTCAAGACGCCCAGGAGGCGTTGCGAGTCGACGTCGATGGCCTTCATCTGCTGCATCAGTTCCCTCAACTTGAGTACCTCTTCCCGCAGCAGACTCTGAATTCTACCTAGTTCTCCATCAATTGGCCGATTCGCTTCGGCCTGTCGCCGCAAAACGTCGACCTGCATTTCCACGGCAATCAGTGACTGCACGGCGCCATCGTGAAGTTCGCGCGCAAAGCGTGCGCGTTCGGCCGCTGAAGCTCGACGCCGCAATCGGTGCAGAAGATAAACGTTGTAAACCGCCGGACCCACCTGACGAACCAGGTCCTGAAGAAAACGGAGTTCTTCCTGCCTCTCGCCGCGCCACGATGGATTGAACAGGAAGACCCGCCCTCGCCAGTCTCCCCCGAACAAGAAAGGCACGGTGATGAGAGAATTGAACGGTTGCGCGTGCCGCAACTGCGACAGCGAAGCCAAATTCGTCACTGGCACCTGGTGGCCCGAGTCATCCAACGCCACCGTCGTCCAGTCATCTCCATCCACTGACGCGTAGCACACTTCGCCGGGGAAATTGTCCAGGTAGGTCTTGGCGTCGCGTGTTCCCGACTCAAGCCAGCGAAATTCCGCGCGTGCACTCTCGCTGATTTTGCTCATCTCGCCGGCAAACACGCGGTGGCTGTGAGTTTCCTGAGAAGCGATCATCCCTCGGGAAGGGCCGTACATGGACATGATGTCGTTGAAGATCTGCTCGATGGTACCGGTCAGACCTGCCTCCACGCGTACCTGTGACAATATCCCTGTAACCACAGCCTTCTCCGCTCGAAGATGCTTTTGCTGCTCAGCCAGATACCCCAAAAGCAATCCCATCACGAGCAGATAAATCGACAACATGAAAAGCCGCTGCGGATCGAAGTCCTTGATGTTGAAATTCAACCCGGTAAGCGCGCGCAATGTCTGGGAGCCTCCCTGCCCCAGCCACATATAAATCACTAGCCTCTCGAACCATAACAAGGCTACTTCGGCGGCCGCCGTACCCAGCGTTTCCCACAAGCCCCAGCGGTATGCCGCGGCCGCAAGAACAAAGAAGAAGAAGAGGAAGAACGGCGTTCTCGGGCCCTCGGCAAAAAGGGAAATCAGCGCCGGCCAGACGATATCCCCCGCGTGTACCAAAACTCGGAAGGCTGAAGTCGACTGCTCCCTTCGTCGCAGCAGCATCATGATCAGGATCCCATTCGCCATGTAAAAGACGAACAGTCCATAGGCCGCCCAAGAGTGTCCCAACTCTGTTGGGTCCATGCGAATCGCCACCAGAGTCGACACAGCCAGAAACACGCGGGCCGTCGCGAGCCAACGTTCAATACGGCGCGTCTCACCCGGGTCCTGGGGAATTCTCAGCCTCCAGGACTGGCTATAGCGCTCAACGCGGAATTTCACTTGTTCGCGCTCCCTGGCGCCCGATTATAGCTTGCATATTATTGATAAAGAAGGATACAGGCAAGTCTAACGAGTTAACGGAAGATGCAACAGCTCTCCTGACCTTTCCCCGCAAAGGTTACTACAGTAACCCGGGCGTTCCCGATCTTCCCATCTAGAATAGCTGCGGCAGGGGTGTGCTTGAGAAAAAGTTCCAATCTATGGTTGGCCGCGGTAGCGGCGCTGATGGTGGCGGCGATTTTGGCCGCCTCATTCTTGCCTAGATCGTTTGGGCTGACTGCTTTCAGCGATATCATCCAGTCGTTGCTGCTGTTGTCCGGCACGGTCGCCTTCGTTCCCCTTGCCTTGAGTTCTCGTGGACGCGTGCGCTTTTTCTGGTCCCTCATCGTTCTGGGACTTACGTTCTGGCTGTCGTATCAGGTGTTCTGGACGTACTACGAGGTCGTGCTCCGCCGCGACGTTCCCGATCTTTGTGCCTGGGACATTGTTCTCTTCCTGCACATGGTTCCGTTGATGGCGGCCCTCGGCATGCGTGCTCAATTTTCGCGCGATGAGTACTCCGCTCGCGTGGGACGTCTGGATTTCGCTCTGCTGTTGGTGTGGTGGTTCTATCTTTACGTTCTGATTGTGATGCCGTGGCAATACGTCGTTCCCGATGTCCCCGCCTACAATCGTCATCTCAACGACGTCTACCTGGCTGAAAAACTGGTTTTGCTCACGGGCTTGCTAGGCTCGTGGAGTGCGAGCAAGGGCGAGTGGAGAAAAGTCTACGCGTGGCTGTTCGTGATGAGTTTCTGCTATTCCGGTGCTTCAACTCTGGCCAACTGGGCAATCGGTCGAAAGATCTACTATACCGGCAGCGTTTACGATATTCCTCTGTTTGCGGCCATGTCGTCTCTGACCTGGATCGCCCTCAGAACCAAGTCTGAGACCCTCGAGGCAGATGCGTGTGAAGGATCTTCTGCCTACGGTGTCTGGGTTGCGCGCTGTAGCATGATCGCTGTTTTTTCGCTGCCGCTCTTCGCCCTGTGGGCGATGTCAGACGGTCGGGTTCCTTCGAGAGTCCGTATGTTCCGCGTGTCTCTAACGCTTTTGGCAGCGCTGTGCATGGGAGTCATCATTCTAGTGCGTCAGCGAATTCTCGACCGGGAACTCGTACGCCTGCTCGACCACTCGCGCGAGGCCTTCGAACATTTGAAGCGCCTGCAGGCACAGATCCTGCAGTCGGAGAAACTGGCTTCCATTGGACAGCTTGTCGGAGGGGCGGCTCACGAACTCAATAATCCGATCACAGCCATGCTCGGGTATTCCGATCTGCTCAGCAACACGCCCTTAACGAGCGAGCAAAAGCCAATGGCGGCGAAGATCGGACAGTATGTTCGGCGGGCCAAGTCACTAGTCGCCAGCCTCATCAGTTTTTCCCGCCAGGCACCTGGCCCGAAAGCGCCTCTCGACCTCAATACCCTTGCTCGGACAGCGGTAAAGCTTACTGAACCTCACTGGAAAGCGCTGGAAATCAATATCCAGACCCGCTTCGACGCCGCTCTCCCGAAGGTTATGGGGGACTCTAACCAATTGCTTCAGGTCTGCCTTCAACTTATCGGCAACTGCCTGCACGTTTTGAGCGAGCGCGGCGGCGGCTCCGTCCTGACTGTCAGCACGGAACGGAAGGACTGCACCTGCCTGCTTCAGATTGCCACTCAGGCTCTGCCGCGCGCAGGTACCGAACAGAGCGCGGATTGTTCACCGCTGGATCCGGAAAACGCGCTGGGAATGAGTGCGTGTCAGGGCATTCTGCAAGAGCACCACGGCCGTGTCTTCCGCGAACGGCGGGAAGATGGCTCCCTGCTCATGTGCATGGAGCTGCCGACTACGGTTCATATGCCGGAAACGGCGAACGGTGCTATGCCGGTGTCGTGGCAATCTCAACCGTTCGCTTAAGTTGGCCGCAGGCAGCGAAGATGTCTCGGCCACGAGGCCGCCGGACAAAGGCTGGGATACCGGACTTCATCAAGACGTTTTGAAATGCGGACACGCGGTCGGCCACCGGGGTAGAGAAGTCGATCCCGGGACCAGGATTCAGGGCGATCAGATTTACTTTGCTCCGGAGCCCGCGCAGCAAGGCTACAACCTCCTGGGCATGGCTGGTGTCATCGTTCACACCGTTGAGAAGCACGTATTCAAACGTGATACGTTCGCGATTCCGCAGGGGAAAGTCACGCGCCGCTGCGATTAAGCTGTCTAAGCTCCACTTCCGGTTGATCGGCATCAGCCGGGTGCGGGTCTCGTCGTTCGAGGCATTCAGCGAAATAGCCAGTTTCGGGCGAATCGGCTCCATGCCAAAGTCGCGGATCCGGGGCACAATGCCTGCGGTCGACACTGTCATCCGCGACTCTGGGACGCCAACCTCTTTGACCAGCAATCGCGCCGCCTTCATAAAATTGTCGTAGTTCAGGAAGGGTTCTCCCATCCCCATAAAGACAAGATTCACGCGATCCTGGGGCGGAGAAACCTTTTGATCCGTGAGGACGCTTAATACCTGGCCGACAATTTCGCCGGCGGTCAGATTTCTCTTCACGCCCAAAAGAGCGGTCAGGCAGAACTGACAATCTACAGCACATCCAACCTGGCTCGAAACACAGATCGTTGCCCGGTCCCATGCCCGGGGACCATTCTGCTCGGAATCGCCGGCCTCGCTGCCATCTCCTGCTTCCCCGCCGTCTCCCTCCGGCATCCATACAGTTTCCACGCTTTGTCCGTCTGCGAATGCGATGAGGTACCGAACCGTTCCATCCTTGGACACGAATCGCTTTTCGATGGTGGGCAGACTGATTGAATAACCCTCGTCTACGAGCTTCGTCCGAAGCGGTTGAGGAAGCGTTGAGATTCGCTCGATGGACTCCTCCCTTTTTCGATAGACAGCATCGAGAAGTTGTTGAGCTCGGTAGGATGGCTCCCCGATCCTTTCGACGAGAGAGACTAATTCCTCACGGTTCAATCCGAGCAACGAGTTGTGAGCGAAATGAGTCATATTAGCGCTGCATCGATTCAGATGTATAGGCGCCAAACATCGATCACAGTTCGAGCCGAGCGCGCTACTTAGCGATTTCCTCTAAGCTGTTGATTATAAAGCATTAAACTTATTTTCGCACGTCCGCCTGCCCTATGTAAGAATAATATAGTTCCTTCTCAACGCACGTCGATATTGGGGTTCTGGAAGGGTTCCGGCAGGAAGTATCTCATGGCTCAAGAAGTCCGCAATATTCGCCGTCAGAAACTGCCCAACGGCCTGACGGTGATCACTGAACAGATGCAGCACATCCGTTCGGCCTCGATCGGAGTCTGGCTGCAAACCGGCTCGCGCGATGAAGATCCCGAATGGAATGGGATTTCGCACTTCATCGAGCACATGGTCTTTAAAGGGACGAAACACCGCACCGCCGAGGAAATCGCTCGCCAGGTTGATTCCATCGGCGGCAACATGGATGCTTTCACGGCTAAAGAATGCATCTGCTTCAACGTTAAAGTTCTGGATGACCATGTCCCGGTGGCGCTCGACATCCTCAGCGACCTGGTGCTCAATCCCGTATTCGATGCCGCCGACATCGCCCGCGAACGCGGCGTGATCATGGAAGAAATCAAGATGGATGAGGACAATCCCGACTACCTCGTCCATGAAATCTTCACCCAGAACTTCTGGAAAGATCATCCGCTGGGCAGACCGATCCTGGGAACCAAAGAGACCGTAAAACGCTTCGAACGTGAGGCCGTCCTCGGAGCGTATGCCCATCGCTTTGCGCCGGGGAACATCATCGTGTCTGCGGCGGGCAATCTCGACCACGATCGTTTTGTCGAGCTGGTCCGCGGTCACTTCGAGCACATGAAGCCGATGACCAACGGCTTCCATTCGTCCACTCCCAAAATCTCTTCGAGGATCATTCTGCGAAACAAGAAGGCGCTGGAACAGGTGCAACTCTGCATCGGCGTTCCGGCGCACCCGATCGCACACGAGAAGCGTCATGCGGGCTACGTGCTCAGCACCTTACTTGGCGGAGGGATGAGTTCCCGTTTGTTTCAGAACATCCGCGAGCGGCAAGGCCTGGCTTATTCAATCTACAGTGACCTGAATCCCTACCGGGATACCGGGTGCCTGGCAGTCTATGCCGGTACCTCGTTGGCATCGGCTTCCAAGGTCGTGCAGTCGGTGGTGACTGAGTTTCGCAAACTCAAGACCGAGTCCGTCCCTGACGAAGAACTGCGCCGTTCGAAGGCTCAGCTAAAGGGCAGCCTGATGCTGTCGCTCGAATCGAGTACCTCGCGCATGTCTAACCTGGCGCGCCAGGAGATGTATTTCGACCGCTTTTACGACCTCGACGAACTGATCGAAAAAATCGAAGCGGTCACGGCCGAAGACCTCACCGGACTGGCAGGCGAATTCTTCAAGCCCGAATCGGTCGCAGTGACCGCTCTCGGAAATCTGAACGGACTAAAGCTCTCCCGGGATCAGCTAGCCTGTTGAGTGGGAAGCAGCGGAAACGGGTTCGGCAGGCTTCGGTCCGCTTGTGCTCGACGGCCCAGCGTTTTTCGGTTCTTTCAGTCTGATCAGCGTTCCGGCTTTCTTGGATCCATAAATCTCTCCCAGCGACGGCCTACACCATGGGATCCAGAGAATTCCACAAAGTTACGTCAAAGGTCCATCCTCGGTCAGGCCCTGCGGGCGCAGGAGGGCCATCCGAATGCTGAAAAGATAGAATATTGCTGGTATTTGCAGCTGAAAGCGGGGCATACTAGGCGGAGACTGGGGCAGGTTTCGCTTATGCTCGACCAGAAAACGGGAGTCCCCAAATCAGGCCAGCGTCTCCTACTCGGAGCATCGTCCGCAAGTTCGCCCCGCCAGCGACGGTTGATGGTCGTGGCATTGGTATTACTTCTGGTAGCTCTGTCCGTCGTTCTTTATCGAGATCGCGATTTCTGGTTCCCCGATACAGAGGATGCCGACGCCCGACTCTTGTCGCCTCCGGATGCGCAATCAACTCCGCCCCCTGCGACTGGGGCAGCGCCTGCAGTCGTGCCAGCACCACGAAAGAAGCCCCAAGTCCATGAGGCTGTGCGCCGGGACTCGCAAGTCAACAATGATTCTCCGAGCCCAGGGGCGACCGTAACCCGGACGGTCCTTCCACCGCTCGAAGTAGAGGTCGTAGCTGGCGACGCCCACCGAACTCTGCGGCCAGGCAGCAACGCGGTGCACGTCGACCTACAGCGTGCGCCGTCGAGACAGGACCCGGCGCCCGTGGCCGACGACGTAACGACAGCAACCAGAGCAACGACTCCTGCTGCCGAACGTACTAATATCTCCACGGTCGCGGCAACGACTATCGTAACGCGGTCGGTGCAGCCTGATTATCCGATGCTTGCGCGTCAAATGAGAGTGCAGGGATCTGTGCTCTTGCAGGCGCTGATCGGGCGTGACGGCATGATTCAGGACTTGCGTGTTCTCAGCGGCCCACCAATCCTGGCTGCTGCCGCACAGGAAGCGGTTCGGCAATGGCACTTCAAACCGCATTATGTCGGTGCACAACCGGTTGAAACCCGGGCCAGCATCACCGTCAATTTCACGATTTCCACGAACTGATGACTACAGCGCTGTTGGCCCAAGACACCTGCATTATGCACGGTCCGCTTGACTTCAATGTGTGGGAAGACCGTATTCGAAGTCGTAGGAATGTTTGCCATCCGCGGCAATAATGATCATCATTTTTCCGGTAAGGCCCTTCAACTCACCCATTCCAGAATCAGGCACAACAACGACGCTCAGTTGGGGCACATTCTTCGCCATTGTCCCGGTATGCTGCAGGACAAAGCTGCCGTTGCGCCCTTTCAAGGTGCCGGAGACTTTCTCGATCGCAACATAGGCGCCCGAGCCTTTGACTTCCGTACCGGCGGTCAACATTTGGCCCTTGCCCGTGGCTTCCAGATCGCCATGATATTGCTTATCTAGCATCATTCGATTGAGCAACGGATCGCCGGAGTTGTCGTCTTGCGGAGTAATTTTGACATCGAATGGCCCGGCAGCATGCATTCTCGTGACCGCCTCTTTCGGAGTCTATTGTCCTCGAACCATGGTTGGGTGCAGTCAGGTAAGCGTGACGAATACGATCGCGGAAGCCACGAAGGAATTCGTGATATTACAGTCCTGGTATCCCGAGGCCGCCGAGCATACCGCCAACTGTGGATTGCATCTGCGCGTCGATTTTGCGAGCGGCCTCGTTGACTGCTGCCAAGACAAGATCCTGCAGCATCTCGACATCGCCCGATTTCACCGCATCGGGATCGATCCGCAGGCTGAGAAGCTGCTTGCGACCGTCCATTTTCACGGTGATGGCGCCTCCGCCGGAAGATGCTTCGACCACGGTCTCCTGCATTTTTCTCTGCAAAGACTCGTACTGCGCCTTGGCCTTGGACATCAGGTCTTGTAGATTGAATCCGCCCATAACACCTCAGATATTCAAGGTTTCAACGTTTCAATGCAAAGTTGAAAACCTTGAAATTTTGAAACCTT
>AR_comb_assmDRAFT_10187835_pt1 | contig 16465 bp, 16 predicted proteins | sample ArasoioldDNA_FD_10543 | JGI IMG/M metagenome (IMG submission 10543) | reverse complement strand
ATTCTGTAGGAGTTATCAGCCGTTCAGGCGGTTATGGCGAACTCCATCGCCGTCAAAATCATTAAACCACAAAGGGCACGAAGGAAGAATGCAGATTTCAGAATGCAGATTGCAGATTGATGTCTCTCGGCTTAGGCTTTCAATCTGAAATCTGCAATCTACAATCTAAAACCTAAAACCTACAATCTAAAACCCAAAATCAATTCCTTCACTTTTTCCGCTCCACCAAAAACCGCGCTAGTTCCTTTAACGTCTCCGCACGCTCGCCGAAACTTCCCAGCTCCGAGAATGCATCGTTGACCAATGCATCTGCCTTATGCACGGAGGCGTCGATACCGAACAAGGCCGGATAGGTCGCTTTCTCGGAGGCGGTATCTTTGCCGGCGGTCTTGCCCAGTTGCTCGGAAGTCTGGGTCACGTCGAGGATGTCGTCGACAATTTGAAAAGCCAGTCCGATGCCCATTCCGAAGGCGAGCAGCCTGGCTACTTCGCTCTGCTTTGCTTCGGCGTATAGCCCGCCGCTCACCAGGCTCGCCGTGATCAGTGCTGCCGTCTTCGAGCGGTGTATGTACTCCAGCATCTCGGCGGTGGGCTTGGTGTGTTCCGCCTCAAGGTCGACGACCTGGCCGCCGATCATGCCGTCGATGGTACCCGTGCCGCGCGCGATCGCCTCGATGATCCTTACTCGTGCTTCGGCCGGGCACTTCAATCTCGCTAAGACTTCGTAAGCCTGCGTCTGAAGCGCGTCCCCGGCAAGGATCGCGATCGCTTCGCCGAATACCTTGTGGCACGTCGGACGCCCGCGTCGCAGATCATCATTGTCGAGGGCGGGGAGGTCGTCATGAATCAGCGAGTAGGTGTGCAGCATTTCCAGCGCGGCGCCAAGCTCTTCGATCCCCGCCGGGAGCGAACCTGCGACCATCCGCCCCGCTTCCATGCACAGGATGGGGCGCAGCCGTTTGCCGCCGGCGAATACGCTGTGCCGCATGGCTTTGTGGATCGAAACCGGATGCTGGGTCTCCAGCGGGATAAGCCGGTCGAGCGCGGCGTCTGCCAGTTGCTGCCCTTCCAGCAGTATTTCCTTCAACATGAAGTGGAAGTATAACAAGGAGAGCGGCGAGACATGGCAATGCTCCACCCTGCGAGCTAAAAACAAAAAGGACGCCCGTGGGCGCCCTTATGCACAACGATAGAATTAGGCTGCGGCGCTACGGGACACAGCAGTGCTCCGCAGCACGGAGGTCAGCACGTTGCCCACATCATCCGTGGGACACACGTCGCTGGCGCCCGCTTCCAAGGCAGCCATCCACATCTCTTCGTCAGGAATACGATGGGTGCAGACGATGGGCAATTTCGGAAAATCGCGATGCAAACTTTCGACATCCGTCAGCCGCCAATATTCGATATTGAGAACCACGGCTTCTGGATTGTCGCGTTCCACCTTGTCCCGCAATTCCTCGCGGGAGCCAGTTACATCTACGGAAAAATGAGGGCAAAGTCCACCGGCCAGTGAACGCGCCACTCGCGGATCTCTCTCAAGTACCACTACGCTTTGAGCCATACATCCCCCGATCTTGAATCGTCGTCAACGGCTGGTCGTCGACTCTCGACTAGGCTGCGGGGTGGCTGGGAAAACCACAAAACCCCACAGACAGCTATTGGATTCTCGAGTCGCGGCAGCTTACCGGCGATTGGATGCCTTCTCTGCCGACGGCTCGAATGTTTCGGCCTGGAGTTTCCCGTTCTTCTTCAGCAGGACTTCTACTTTGCCTTCCGCCTGCTCCAGTTCCTTCCGGCAGGCGGAAGAAAGCTGCATTCCTTCTTCGAAGAGCGTCAGAGACTTTTCCAGGGGAACCTCTCCCTTCTCCAGCTCCTGAACTATTTTTTCCAGTCGCTGGAGACACTCTTCAAACTTAGCCAAACGGGTTTCGCTCCGTGTCTCTATTGTAATGCAACTAATTCGTGACGGTGTCCAGTCTTTTTTGTGGAATGCATCAAAAAAATTGCGAGTGTAACGTTCCGATATGGGAACTGCGCAACATTGCACGCTTTGTAAGAACTTTGTAAAAGCCGCGCCAGTAGCGGAGTCAAGAGTGCAAGATCGATTTGTTAAATGGGTTCAATTATTTTTGATTTCTCGAATGGATACAATAGACGAACACTTACACTGAAGCCGCTGGCTGGGTGCCGAGCGCCTCGAGCACATCCACAGCCGAGGAGTAGCGTCCCATGGGCGCGCTGATCTGCGCTCCCTGCACCATCTGCCGTGCGGCGATCAACATTTCGCGGGCAATTGCTACACCCTCTGCTCTCGCCAACTCCGGAGTTTGGGCCCGCGACATGCGCTCAAGAATGGAGTCGGGCACCGACACTCTCAGTTCGTTCTTCATGAATTCCGCATTGCGCACGCTGACCAGCGGCCAGATCCCGGCCACAACTGGAATGCGGCAATGCTCAATGCGCTTCAGGAAATTTTCCAACAAGCGGAGATCGAAAACAGGTTGAGTGACCGCGTATTCCGCGCCGGCCTCGACTTTGTATTCAAAGCGCCGGATCTCCTCGTCCAGATCCGTGAGTCCGGGGTTTGCGCCCACACCGATCACAAATCCAGTTCCCGTCCCAATCGGATTTCCTCCGAGGTCGAGTCCCTGATTCAAGCTGCGGACGATGTTCACCAGACCGATCGCATCTACATCGAAGACCGCTGTGGCATCCGGATAGTTGCCCATCTTCGGGGGATCGCCCGTAATGCAGATCAGATTCCTGATTCCGACAGCGGCCGCGCCCAGCAAATCGCTCTGGATGCACAGTACGTTCCGGTCGCGGCAGGTGTAATGCAGGATCGCGTCGATGCCAACTTCGCGCTGGATCAGCAGCGAGAGCGCCTGGTTGCTCATGCGGGCCGACGCTCGCGGACTGTCCGGAATATTGACCGCGTCCACACCGACCGACTTCAAGAATCGCGCGCCTTCTACTTCTTTGCTGATATCGGTACCCCTGGGCGGCACAATCTCGACCATAGTCAAAAACTCGCCGCGAGCCAGCTTCGCGCCTAAAGGAGACCGCTCTTCGAGTGGTACAGCCGGAATTGCCTTCGGTGCAGGTCCGCTACTTGCATGTGCTGAGGTTGTTTTTCCTCGAGCCTCGCCAACTCGCAGAGCGGACTTCATAACTCGAATGTGGTCGGGTGTGGTGCCGCAGCATCCGCCGACGATCCGAACCCCGTTGGCCACGAATTTGCGCGCGTAGCTGGCCATATATTCGGGAGAACACAGATAGATATTTCTACCGTCCACCGAGCGCGGAATTCCGGCGTTGGGTTGTGCCGCCAGAGGAAGGGAAGTCGCCGCGCGGACGCGCTCGATTGCATCCAGCATCGCGACTGGACCTACGCTGCAGTTGCAGCCGATGACATCTGCGCCCCATTCTCCGAGCTTCGGCGCAAACGTCTCCGGATCGGAGCCGTCGAGGCAGTTGCCGTCTTCATCGATCGTTACTTGCGCAACCAGGGGCAGGGAAGGCGCGACGTCTCGCGCCGCCAGCATGGCTTGATGAATTTCCTCCAGATATCCGAATGTCTCGAGAATAAGCAAATCAACGCCGCCTTCTACGAGCGCGTCAATCTGCTCACGAAATGCTTCTCGAGCCTCCTGGAACGAGGTTTTGCCGAGAGGTTCAATCCTGGTTCCCAACGGGCCAACCGATCCCGCAACCCACACATCGAAGCTTTTGGCGGCTTCTCGAGCCAAGCGTGCCCCGGCGCGGTTGACGTCCCGTACCTTATCAGCAAGGCTGTGCCGGGCAAGGCGAAACGAATTCGCACCAAACGTGTTGGTTTCAATAATTTCGGCTCCGGCCTGCAGATAATCGTGATGAATGCCGCGAATCAGGTCGGGCTGCGAGAGGTTGAGTTCGTCGTAAGAACGGTTGATGAAAATGCCCTTGGCATACAACAGGGTGCCCATTGCCCCGTCGCACAACACGGGGAACTGCTTGATCCGGGATAGAAGGTCAACCGCCGCCATGATTTTTGAGAATACAGGATGAAGGCGGTTTCGCGCACCCCGAGGCTGGCAGGTGCGAGTGGCCGCGCCCTACTGTTGCCGGTGGCCGGAAGGCGCAGTTCGGGTCTGGTATAATCCACGATTTCACAGTTAAATCTAACTTTTTCATGTTCTTAGGAGCCTGCCGTTTGACGAAACGCGTTCTGATCGTGGTGGTGGGATTGTGCGCCAGCCTGAACTTCCTTTCGTGTGGGGGATCGTCGAGCAGCACGCCGAACTTGCCCAATCGGGTTCTTGCGTCTCAGGGGGTCGCGCCCGCGGGGCGGCTCGTGATCATCAACGGAGAGAACGACACGATCCCACGCGTCTCCCCGCTGAACGGTGGAAACACCCCCGGTCTGATCGTTTTGTCCCCAACTCGGAGCATTGCCGCGACCTTCGACTCAAGCACGAACACCGTTTTTGGGCTGAATACGGCCAAACAGTCTTCCCTTGGAAACGGCGTGCCTCTCCCCGGCCCGACTTCGAGCATCGTCGTTCCCACGACTGACCCGAGCGGATATGCCGCTGTTCCGACCGCAGTGGTGAATGGTTTTGCGTTTCTTGGTGCGGTCGAGGTTCTGAATTTCTCTACCGGTTCGTTTACAACCATTGCGGCCAGCAATGCCCAAACCGTCGTGTCGAACTCGCAGGGAACAGAGTTGCTGGTCTTCAGCCCGGATTCTGATGCGATGACGGTTTTGTTTCCCGGCGCCGCAGTGCCGCCAGTCGACACCAGTTGCTACACCAATCCTCCGAACGCGGTCTGCACCATTGTGCAGGATTCCCGCTTGAGTCGACCGGTCGATGCCATCATCAATGGAACTACGGCTTACATCTTGAACTGCGGCTTCGAGTGCGGTGGCACATTGCCTAATGGAAGTCCCGCTCCCGCCAGTATCGCGGTTTTCGATCTCGGAAGCCTTTCGATCAGCCAGACGGTTACGGTCGACGCCGCCACCGTGGGATTGCTGAATGGTTCCACGCTGTACGTGGCGGGCAACCCTGCGAACAATCCTTGTCCCGCCTCGCAGAACACTGCAGCAACGAATTGCGGAACCCTGGATGTCGTCGATCTGACTTCGATGCAGGTCACCAGCAGTACCGCCATCACTGACGGCTATCACGACCGCATCGACATGACCACGAACGGCCAGCTATTCATTGGCTCGCGCCGCTGCACCAACATTGGCAACGTAAACAACCCCACGGGGGGCGAAATACGCGGATGCCTCTCCATTTACAACGTCTCCACCGGATCAGTGGTCATTCCTCCCGATAATGGAGACGTGACTGGCCTGCAAGGTTTCACCACCCGCAACGTCGAATATGTGGCCGAGGGAGGCCAACTCCGCGTCTACGACACCACGAAAGACATCCTTCTGATCAACGATTTCGTGCCGCAGGGAACCATCGACATTGCGGGTTTTGTGGGCGACGTGAAGGCAATCGACTTCTTCTAGCAAACGGAGGTAGCCATGCCCCTCCATGAGCCCGCCTGGACATTCCAGTACACCATCGACTGCAGTGTGACTGCGGAATTTGCCTGGAACTTCTGGACCCAGGTGAACAATTGGGCACTCGACGCGGACGTAGACTCGGCTGAAATTGACGGTCCGTTTGCCGCTGGCTCGAGAGGCGTCACGAACAGCAAGAGTTCCGGCCGCATCGAATGGAGGATTGTCGAGGCACACACCGGTAAAGCCTCAATCGAGTTTCCTCTGCCCGGCGCAGTGGGACGATTCGACTGGACGTTTGAAGAAACCGTGCAAGGTACCAGGATTACTCAGCGCTGCACCTTGGGAGGCGAGCAGGCCGACACTTTCGCGAAGACGTTCGGCCCGGCTCTGGAGAGAGGCATCCCCGAGGGTATGCGAAAGCTGTGCAGCGCAATGGAAAGTGCTGCGCAGACGCGCTCTCGACGGCAGGGGCAGGGTTGAGAAGGCTCCACGTATCGGACGCAAACCGACATACGAATCCGGGGATTTTGAGTGCAATAGAGATGTTTCAACTTGTTTGGCGGAGCCATTACAGTCGTTCGCGTTGCTGTCCATCAGCCTTGCTGCATACCAGAACCACCTGACCATCCACGTCCTTCCGTTCAACAATTCTGATTGTCGGCACTTCGTCAACCTCGTGGTTGTGCCGAACGATTCTCCACGTTACCTGCCATGCCCCGTTAGAGTCTGGATCTATGAAGACGTGCGATGTGCGCCCGGGCACGAATGGTACACAACTCTTCCTCAATTCCGCGGGAAAACAGAAAGGGCTGGCAACGGTAGCCAGCCCCATTTCCCTCAATACAACTTAGAAGGTAAAGTGAACGCCGAATTCACCCCAGATCGAGCGCGGAATGAAGGTGGCATTCGGAGCGAAAAAGCCAGTCGGGTGACCCAACGTGGAACTGGCAATGTTGTTGCCGAAGTTGTTTCCGTAGTTGGCTCGATTGGTGAGGTTGAAGGCCTGCGCTACGAGTTGCAGATTCATCCGCTCGCCGAACTTGAAGTTCTTGGCCAGCTTCGCATCCAGTTCGAAAAACGCCTGTCCACGAAGCGGGTCATACTTAGCGATGGTGCATTGCGCCGTGTAGTAGCACGTAGCTATGTTCCCCTGTGCGGCGGCGGTTGCATCATCCGGATTAGCACCATTTGCAACAGCGGCAGCAACGTACGTATTGATGTAATCCGTCCCGTAGGTATAGTTCTTCAGGTCGTTGTTCGGCACTACAACAGCGGCAGCGGTTCCGCCACCAGCGTTGATGGTGTTGTAGGAATTCGTCAGATTATAGGGACGAGCTGTGCCGAACTGAAGGATCGGCGCGAACTGAAATCCCTTGGGCAAATCGACCACCGAAGCGACGGTGATGTGGTGGCGCTCGTCGTTGGTGCTCGGCCCCCACTCGTAGGAGGCAAACGGGTGATAGCCATCGCGGGCATAGTTGCGGAAGATGGTAGTGTCGCCACCACCACCGTCGTAACCATAGGACCATGACAATGTGTAGTTAGCGATGAGCGAGAAATGATGGCTCATGCGCTGACGGAAGCTCAGGTTCACTCCATCATAGCGGCTCCGGTTGATGGACTGGTCACTGCGCAAACTGGCCAGCACCGGTTGCCCAGCCGCGGTAAAGTCAGCGGACAACGGGCGGATCAAGTTCACGTTTCCGTAGTTCATATTGCATCCGGTGGGAGTGCCGGGCGTGGTACAAGGAGTACCGCTCGTATCGGTGCCGCTTGCAACCTTCTGATCGATATTGATTGTCTTGTCCTCATGCAGACTGAGGACGTGAGTGTACTCCGCTTCGAAAACGGAGTTGTTGTTAAGAGCCCACGAATAGCCGACGTTGAATTCCTCGGAAACCGGGTTCCGGAAGTTCGGGTCCATGAGTCGGCCAACGCTCCCATCCGCCGCAGTCGATGAGGGACCAGGCAAACACGCCTCCTGGGCCGCAATGTTTGCCTGCGAATAGGAGAACGACCCAAGTGTTCCGCCGCACGGGAGCGTGTCGCTTGGGCTGGACAAGCTCAATACCGTCTGGAAGATGGTTGGGTTCGCGAGTTGCTCCATGAACAAAGGAACGTTCTGGAAGGTATTGCCGAAGTACAGGCCGAAGCCACCGCGCAATATGTGTTTGCCCGCTCCCGTCAGATCATAAGCAAATCCGATACGCGGACTGAAGTCCTTGGTGTCGTCCTGAGCTGTGTGCCTGGTGTTGTAGGCCGCAATCGGGTTGACGGATGCGATGGCAAGCAGCGATTGATAGGAGCGACTCTGGGGAATGTCAGATGAGCCGAACCAATTGAAGTCGCGGTCCCAGCGCAGACCCATATTCAGCGTCAAGCGGTTGTTGACCTTCCAATCGTCCTGCCCATAAAACCCAAGCTGTTTGGTAGGAACCAGGAAGTACGGATCGCCGTTCGAAAACGACATTCCACCGACCAGGCCGGGCGTCGCAAAGCCTTGGGGGTACGTAACTGGGTCGCCAAGAATGGTGCTGGGATTGACAAGGAAGTCAGCTTCCAGGGTTGAGTTGAATTCAAAGAATCCACCTGAAACCGGGTTATAGATGTAGTCAACTCCGGCTTTGATGGTGTGCTTGCCGAAACTCTTTGAGATGTCGTCCTTGAACTGCCACTTGCGCTGGAAAGATTGCTGCGGAACGTTGCCATTTGTTCCGAACGACGCGTCAGGGAAGGTGACGAGCGGCGCGCTGATTTTACTGGCGATCAGGTTGTTCCAATATTGGAAACCGAAGGTGAACTGGTTGACGAGCGACGGCGAAATCTGGGAATTAAGCGTGAAGTTGGCGATCTGGAGGTGATTGGTGGTGAAGTTGCCTTCCGTCAAATCGCCCGTATCGCCCGATTGGTCGTTCAAGCTGTCGTTGGCCTGCGAACTGTAGCTGATATAGGCGCTGTTCTGGTTGTTGATCGTCCAATCCATGCGGCCGTTATAGCGCCACTCGTGAAATGGGCGGGGGATCGACAAAGCCGGCTCGGCAGCCAGTCCGTTCTGTTGGGCAAGTACAAGCTCATTGTAGGCGGTTGTGGCCTCAGACAGCGACTGGTTCTCGCGTTGACGCTCAATGGCAAAGAAGCCGAAGAGCTTGTCTTTCAGGACTGGTCCACCAACAGATCCGCCGAAGAACTGCCGGCTGTAGTCTGGACTCTGGGAGGTGGACGTTCCGTCCCCATTGGCAACCTTTTGGGCTGTTTGCAAGGCTGCATCACGGAAGTATCCGAAGACCGAGCCGTGGTACTGGTTGGTGCCGGATTTCGTGATCATGTTGATGGCGGCGCCCTGGGAACGTCCGTTCTCTGCGGAGAAGCGCTGGGTGCTGATCTGGAATTCCTGCACGGCTTCGAGCGGCATCTGCATGACGGCACCACCGACGGTGTTGTCTTTGTTGTCCACTCCGTTGATGGTCGTGTTGACATTGCGGCCGTCAGATCCGTTGATGGAAAGAATCGCGTAACGGTTCTTGGTGGGATCGTACGAGTCAGCGGCCTTCACGCCGGGAGCCAAATAAGCGAGGTTGGCTGCGTCGCGACCGGCAAGGGGAAGATCTTCGACTTCCCTTGGGGTTATGTTCTGGCTGACGCTGGTCTTTGCGAGATCCACGACGGCAGCCTCGCCAGAGACTTCTACGACTTCAGTTGCCGCTCCAGGGTTAAGAGACACATTCACGGTTGCCGATTGACCGACCTGCACTTCGGCGTTCTGAAGGACGGTGGCAAAACCTTGCTTCGAGACTTTGACCTCGTAGGTTCCGGCCTGCACGAGATCGAAACGGTAAGTGCCGCTATCACTGGTGGTTGCGGTACGGGTGACGCCTTTTGCTTTGAAAGTCGCGACGACCTGCGCTCCCCCTACTACGGCGTTCGATTTATCGGTTACCGTGCCTTGGATCGTGCCCGTTGCGGTAGCTTGGCCAAGCAAATTGCCGGTGGCGAAGACCGTCACGAGTAGCCCTACGAGTACTGCGAATACACGCTTGTTGATGTAAAACATCTGGTTTGAACCCCCTAGTGGTTTTCAGCCTTGCAGCTGTCATTCACTCGCACGTCCAAGACCGAGCGAGTTCGAACATACGGAGCGAGCCCAATCGTAAGAGATTCGGTCGAGCATCTTCATCACATAACCTAAGTAGACAGAGGTGCTCAACAGTGGGCAATTGATGGCCCACATCTTATACACGCGTTAACACGTTGAATCAAAAGAAAATTTCCCTGAAGCGATTGGAAGAACTACCACACAAATCGGAATGTGCAGATCGGGTTATTTATGAGATTTCATATTTTGGACGTGCCCTCACGCAGGAGCAGAGGGGGCAACAAAGCAAGACCGCACGCCTCGCATAGCGGACATGTGTGAGTCGCTCGCAGAGATTCACAGGACGACTCGAATGCATTGGGCTGCGACCGGTGCTCGTGCGGGTATTGGGGACTACTCATCTGTTACCGAGTTTGCTCTGTCCGCTGAACTGGTGCGCACGCTGGCACGACAGGGATCCACCCATGACGGAACCTACCGAACATCCTCACTATATCGATATGCCGAATACGAGTGGGTATGGTCTGGCTCGCATGTATCAGATTGTAGGAGAGCTTACCCAGCCGCTTGTGAGTTGTCGTACGCCCGGTAGACTCGCGGCATTCGGTTTTCAATGCGCACACTTCGAGCCGCTAGAGCAACCTCAGTTGATGTAACCAAGGCGTTTACGCAACTTTGCGCCGTTTGTTCGCCCTTCATGCTTGCTCAGGAACCCTGTTACGGCGCCGGACAGTAGCGACCACATCCGACAGCGTGGTGTACAAGGTCAAGTCCTGGCTATTACACATAAGCTAATTCCGGGAAGTCTTGTTCACTTCAGAACTGCGCCGTCTTCACTTCGTGGGCGCAAGGGTAAGTTGGTGCTCTTTCGCTGCTCGCACCGCTTTCGCGCTGAAGGGCAAAGTGAATGTCGTGCCTTCGTACCACGCCTGCCACTGATCCATATAGTACGGGCTCAAGAAGTTGCCACCTTGACCGGTCACGGTATTCAAGGTCGACTGGTCAAGATCGGCAAGATTCGCCGTGAACCGCTCCGAAGGCCCGTGAAACGTCGTCACCGCTTTGACGGTGTACCCACTGCCTGATTGTTCCTTTACGCCGGGTCCAGACCAGTACTTGATCAGGGGAATCTTTCCCAGGATCGGATGCTGGATCTCCACGGCATTGAACGCACCCCATCGCCACGAAGCCAGGTCTTTCGGCGCTTGCGGCTGGTTGACGGCAGCCTCGACTGCGGCGGTCAGCAGTTCGTCATAATTCGGATATTTGTCTGGCAGCCAACGCTTGGGGCGATGGAGCAGGATATTCTCCATCCACACCGACCTTTGCAGCCACTTGTAGGTGTTCCAATCGGTGGCGTTCTTCTGAGTTTCTCTATAGAGTTCGGAGTCGGCATCCTTGCGGGGTTGTGGAGGAGCCGCTCCCAATTTTGATTCGAGAAGCAGGCGGCGCAGTTCGCCGATTGCATTTTCGGTGATTGTGGGTGCTGCCGAGGAAGCCAGCATGCGGCCGTCCCAGACGCGCATCAGGTCGGCAGCCTGTTTGGCACGCGCGGAGGGCTTCGCAGCGTGATCTACCGCGTAAACCAAGCGCTCCGCGGCAAACAGGATTGGGTCCGAGTGAATGTCCGTCTGCAAGGCGAGCATGTCCGCGGGAGAGAATTTTCTTCCCGACTCGAGCACGTGATAAATCCGCGCCGTACGCCATGGCGCCTCCCACTCCATGCTTACCGAATTCGGATAGCCATCCGGAGTAATCCTCCCGTTCGCCGTGGCGATGATTCCCGATGGCGGATTGTAGACTTGCGGCAGCTTGTCGAAAGGAATGTAAGATGTCCACTCGTGCGCATCATCGACGCCGGAAACCGGCAAGCTGCCATCGCCCGAGGCGCGAATCGGGACTTTCCCCGTGGTGTGATAACCGATGTTTCCATCCACGTCCGCGTACACCACGTTCTGGCCAGGAGCATCGAGCTGCGAGAAAGCCTTGGTGAATTCCTCCCAGTTCTGTGACGCATTGACATCGAAGAATGGTATCCGCAGCCCATCGTACAGCGTCCAACGCAGCGCCAGCGGCCGCGTTTCTCCCGCCACCAGTTCCGTGATAACCGGCCCATGGCGGGTAATTCTAACGTCGAGGTTTACGTCTGGCTTCCCCTTAACGTGAATGACCTCCGGGCGGTGCTCAGGCTGCATCCATCCCTTGGGTGTCTGATACGAGCCCTGATCGTTGAAGTTCTCGATGTAAACGTCGGTCACGGTTGGGCCAACGTTGGTGAATCCCCAGGCCACGCGCTGATTGTGACCTACGATGACGAACGGCATTCCAGGCAGCGTCACGCCTGCTACATCGAACGTGTCAGAGTGAAGATGCGCTTCATACCAGAGATTCGGCATCTGGTGGCCCAAATGCATATCGTTCGAAAGAAGCGGTTTTCCCGTAACAGTGTGGGCCCCGGAGACGACCCAGTCGTTCGATCCATTCACCGGCAAGTCTTGAGATGGCAAGTTCGCCAATGCACTCGATTGAAATCGATTCTGTGTCACCGAAGTATCCGGCGAGTCCTCGTCCTCGTCGTCGGAATCGCCCGGATTGCTGTCCGGCGCATTCACGTCCTCGCGCATGACGGTAGGCGGACGATCATGCCACGACCGGTTCACATATAAATCCGCGGTGAGTTCGGGTCCGAGCTTCGCCAGGATCTTCTCCCGCGCTAACGCGTCGTAGAAGTAGCGATAATTTAGATCCTTCACCATCTGGTTGGCGATCACGACCGAATCCTCGGGGGTCCACGGCTTGGGCGCATAGCCGAGGATCCGGAATTCGATAGGCAGCCGCCTGCCGCGCGTGCTGATGTAGGCGTTCACCCCGCGCGCGTAGGCCTCAAAAAAACCTCGATCGCGCAGGCTTGCTATCTCCAGCGACTTCCTCGCCGCTGCGCGGAGGCCAAGAATCTTCTGTTCCCGATCGTGCTGGAGCGTGTCTGAACCCAATACCTCCGAAAGTTCGCCGCTCGCGAAACGGCGCATCACGTCCATCTCCCACAACCGATCCTGCGCTGTAACGTAGCCTTGCGCGAAGAAGAGGTCTTCCAGCGTCGCTGCCTCGATGGTCGGCACACCGTGCGAGTCTCGCGTGATCGTTACCGGTGCTGAAAGACCCGAAACCGGTAACTGTCCGTCCAACTGGGGCAGGGCAGAGTGGACAACGTAATAGGCATAACCTGTGGCGCAAGCCACCAGCAGAACCGCCGTCAAAAACAGCCAGAGGAGAACGCGAGGGACAGGGGAACGGCGGACGGTAGGAGTACGGATTTCTGCCATCGTGCTCATAAAAGGATGTCTGATTGTATTCCAGCGTCGGCCCGGGCATGCTGAAAATGAATTTCATTTTCAATATGCTTGGATGGTATTCTGAATCGCTGCCCATGCTGCAGAAGCGCATTGACGACCAGCCCACCCTTTCCCGCCAGATGGTTCGCGAGGCCCAGGAAATCCTCCACCGCCATCTGAAAGGGGTAGGGTTGAAGCAGACTGCCCAGCGCGACACCATCCTGCGCACATTCCTGGAGACCCGCGACCATCTCTCAACCGATGAACTTCATCGTCTGGTCCAGAAGAAGGACGCCGGCATCGGCTACACCACGGTTTACCGGACTTTGAAATTACTCGCTGAATGCGGCTTGGCTAGCGAGGTCGCCTTCCACGATGGCATCGCCCGCTACGAGCATCAGTACAACCGTCGCAGCCATCACCACATGGTGTGCACCGATTGCGGAAGTTCGGTCGAGTTCTTTTCCCCGGAAGTCAGCCAGCTGGAGCAGGAGATCGGCCGCAAATACCATTACCTGGCTACCCGCCACACTTTTCAGATCTATGGTATTTGCGAAGAGTGCCGGAAGAAAAACGACAGCCAGCGTACGTGAAGAAGGCTTTCGCCTCGCTCAGCCAGGCTGTTACTGCAACCCAGCCAAAACGTACTCACCAAGATTCTCCTTTGGCCAGAAGCTTCATCAGAGATGCAACAGCGCTCCGGGCGCTAACAAGTCGAAGGGGTAGAGAGGAAGATTTCTCGCTAGGCCGTACAGAAGGACGACAACACAGAAAGCGCGAATCAAATTTGCGGGAAGCATCACTTCCGGCAAACCCCTTCCGCGCAGTTCGAGAAGCGCTGCGGAGACTAACCCGTAGGTGACGAACGGAAGCGTAACAATCATTAAAGGATTCATGGCCCACGCCCGTCTGAGATCCCCATGAAGAAGGGCGTGCATGGCTCGCAGCGATCCGCATCCCGGACAATAGAATCCCGTCAAATAGCGGACGGGGCAGGGCGGAAAGACGCCTGAGGTCGCCGGATCGAAGATACGCAGCAAGACGATCGCGGCGCCGCCTAACAAGAACATTGCCGCCAGCATGCGATGGTTACGGAGCTCTACCAGACTGTGCATGTTAACTCTGATGAAGTCCGCTCAAGATGCCAAGCATCATAAGAAGGAGCCAGAGCACAGTTCCCGCGAGTCCAATGCCAAATGAAATCCAGCACCACATTTTCGCATTGTTGGATGCAGTTTTTGCGCCGGCAAGGTCGCCGGCCTGCAGTTTGCCATTGACCTGAGCCGCATAAATGATGGCTGGAATCCCGGTGGCGGGGCAGCAAAGAACCGTGCTCAAGATCGCGAAGACAAGATAGTTCTGGATCGTGGTGCCGGGAGGAAGAACGACTCCGGGCGCCTGGATGGGAGCCGGAGGGACCACCGCCTGCAAATTCCTTCCACACTGAACGCAGACCGCAGAGTTATCTGCGTTACTCGCCCCGCATTGAGGACAAAACATTTCTCTCCTCCCGGCCATGAAGTCTCATGGCAACACAACGCCACTCTCTAAACAGTTCTGCGCCGAAGTTCCGGAGTACTGCTTAATCACGGCGGATTCATCCGAGCAGAACGCACGATTCCCCGTCTGATTCGCCGTAATCGGATATGCCACTACCTGGTACTTTTTGTTGGCCCCGCCCGTGGGCTCCGCTTCGCATCCCGTGATCTCGAATCGGTATCCGTTCTTCTGTCCGCTCGCCAGGACGCTGTCGATCATCTGTGCGTCACTCAGCGCAGAGAGTGAACAGGCGTACCCAGACTCGGGATGAGACCCCGAGTACGATATTTGAGCCGTGAGTATGGTACGAATCGACGCTGCAGCCGACGACTCGTTGGCGGCCATGCGCGCTCGCAACAGGTTCGGAATCGCAATCGCCGCGATGATTAGAACAATTGGGATGCTGACCACCCACATGTAGCCCAGGACTAACCCAGCGATGGCCAGACCTTCGCCCCTCAGCCGTCCCGTGCTTCTTTTTATCTCCGACAAGCCGAGATGGCCGAAAATCACGGCGGCGACAAAGGCGAGCGGGACGAAAAACAGAAGCCCGCAGATTAAACTGGCAATAGCTTTTCCACTGGTCTGCGCTGGAGCCGCGGGAACCATCGGCACGCCCGCGAGTGCTGCTGGTGCAGAAGCCGGCGCTCCGCACACGCGGCAGAACTGATCTTCGGCGCTCATATTGTTGCCGCAACGCGAGCAGAACGTGCTCATTCATCCTCCCGCCGACCTAGGGCGGCGAACATCAAAATTTGGACGAAACATACTCTTCGCAATGGCCTCCGTCAATGCGCTAGATTGGTTCCCCTCATTTGTCCCGGGCACGATGGTCTGGTATGTTGCCCTCGATGGAAGAGACCGCAGTGAGCTTGAAGTCATGCCCGGACTGTGCCGCCCAGATGCCCGATTCCGCGGCCTTCTGCCCCGGTTGTGGCCGCTCCATGCAGATCGAATCTACGTCTAAGCAGAAACTGGGTATCTTGCGCGAGAACTTCGCGGGTGCTTTCGCTTACGTTACTTTTCTGCCAGCGCTCGCTTTTCTTCTGCTCGAACCTTACCGGAGAAATCCTTTTGTGCGCTTCCATTCTGTGCAGTGCCTGCTGTTCTGGCTCGCCAGCATAGTCGTGGCAGCTCTTCTCAGGCTGGGCAGTCTTGTCTTAACTTTCATCCCCGTAGTCGGCCCTTTGCTGACAGTGCTCCTGGCGACGATCGTCGCGCTGGCCGCAGTCTTCACGTGGATCGTTCTCCTGGTAAAAGCTTTTCAGGGCGAGAGATTCGCGCTTCCCGGAATCGGCGATCTGGCGGAGCAGTATTCCGGCGTCGCGTAGTCTCTTTGCGCCGCTAAAATTGGCGATTGCTTTGGTACTGTTTTTTTGATACTTTGCGGCGACACCGCTTGGGAGCGGAGTCTCACTGCCTGTCCGGCATCCGGTCCCACAATACATCGGAGGAGATCCCATGGCCTTTTGCAACATGTGTGGCGCACAAATCGCCGACGGAACCACTACCTGCGCCGCCTGCGCTGGTCGCATCCCTGCCGCTTCTGCCGCTCCCGCTGCCACAACCGCTCCGGCTCAGGGTATGGCCGACAACGTTGCCGGGATGTTGGCTTACATCACGATTATTCCCGCGATCATTTTCTTGGTGATGGAGCCCTACAACAGGAATCGATTCATTCGCTTCCACTCTTTCCAGTGCTTGTTCTTTGCCGCGGCGCTTATCATCCTTCACATCGGTCTCTCCATTTTCACCGTCGTGCCGTTCCTTGCTCTGATCACCTTTCCGCTGCATCTCCTGGTCAGCCTGGGCGGATTTATTCTCTGGATCGTCCTGCTGCTCAAAGCAAACCAGGGTCAGATGTGGAAGCTGCCGGTGATCGGCGACTTGGCGGAAAAGCAAGCGAACGCTATGTAGGTCTCAACAGTCCGAGGGCACGAACGCTTCGCGTCGGATAGGTGTTCGTAGCGATTCGTGTCCCCATTTCGCGCGACCTCT
>AR_comb_assmDRAFT_10072179_pt1 | contig 16468 bp, 10 predicted proteins | sample ArasoioldDNA_FD_10543 | JGI IMG/M metagenome (IMG submission 10543) | reverse complement strand
TCCGACATGCGGCGACACTGGTTCTTCATCCTTCTATCACTCGCCGAACGGGAACGCCACGGCTCAGGGATCGTCCGTGACGTGCTCGATCTCACGGGCGGTGAGCTGCGTCTCTGGCCCGTCACCCTCTACGGGTCACTCGACGAGCTCCGCGAGAACGGTTGGATCCGCGAGCTCGACACCGCGCCGGATCGCGATGAAGATCGCGGCCACCGACGCTGGTTCCGCATAACGCCGCAAGGCCGGCGCGCGCTCGTGGCCGAGATGGACCGCATGCAATCGCTCGTCACCGTGGCCCAGCGCCGGCTCGCGGGATTCGGAGACCCATCGTGACGCCGGGCCGCCAGTCGCGCCGTTCGCTTGGCAGATGGCTCTTTCGCGCCGCTCTCCTCGTTCTTCCCGAAGAGATGCGCGAGCGCGACGGCGCCGAGATCGAAGCGCTGTTCGCCGATGAATCCGGGGCGGCGCAGAACGCGGGAGTCATGCGTCACCTCGCATTCGTCGTCGCGGCGGTATGGGACATCCTGCGCCGGGCGCCGTACGAACATTGGCGGCGGCGCGGCCGTCGCCGAAACGAGGATTCCACAATGCGCTCGTGCTTCGCCGACCTACGCTTCGCCATCAGGTCCTTCGCACGCCAGCCCGGGCCGACCGCGCTCATCGTGCTCACGCTCACGCTGGGCATCGCGGCGAACACGGCGGTCTTCGCGATCGTGGACGGACTGTTCCTTCGTCCGTTTCCGTTCCCCGAACCCGGACGCCTCGTCTACCTGAACGAGCGGGCGCCGACGTGGAATCTCGAGCTCACCGGGATCAACTACCCGGATTTTCACACGTGGCGCGAGCGCGCGACCGCGTTCGAGAGCATGTCCCTCTGGGGAGAGAGCAGCGTCAACCTCGCCGACGCGTCGGGCGCCGAGCGCGTCGAGGGACTCGCCGTTACGTACGACTTCGCGAAGACGTTAGGCATCCGTCCCCTGCTCGGGCGGACCTTCACGAAGGAGGAGGACGGCCCGAGCCCGTCGCGCGTGGTGATGATCGGATACGGATTGTGGCAGACCCGGTTTGCCGGATCGCGTGACGTGGTCGGCCAACCGCTGCGGATCAACAGCCGGCCGTATACGATCATTGGCGTGCTGCCGCGCGAGGCTGAGTTTCCCGGAAACACGCAGTTCTGGGTGCCGCTCAACGGCGACCCGAACCAGAAGTTCCAGAGCTACGGCTACGAGGGAATTGCCCGACTGAAGCCCGGCGTGACGATCGAGCAGGCACGCGCGGATCTCATGCGCTCGCACGCTCCGATCTGGGCGGCGACGGACTCGGCGCACATCGTCAGTCCGCGACTCGACGGTCTCCGCGATCAGTTCGTGAGCAACTTCAGCGCGATGGGCAAGGCGCTCGGCGCCGGCGCGCTGCTCGTGCTCCTGATTGCGTGCGCGAACGTGGCCGGCGCGATGCTCGCACGGTCGATCTTCCGCCGTCGAGAAATCGCGATTCGCGTGGCGTTAGGCGCGAGCGCGAAGCGCGTTGGCCGTCAGCTGATCACGGAGAGCCTGGCGCTGGCGTTCGTGGCCGGCGTAGCCGGGACCGTATTCGGCCGCTGGCTGGTACATCTGCTTGTGACGTTAGGCTCCGACCAGATCCCGCCGTGGGTGCAGCTGCAATTCGGCGTTCGGACGATCGTGTTCGCGGTTCTGGTCATCGTGGCGACGGCGCTCGTGTTCGGGTTCGCCCCGGCGCTGCAGGCGCGGCGGGCCGATGTGACGGGGTCGCTCGTGTCCGGGGGCTCGGGCACGCGTGCGAGCGTCGGCATTCCGCAGCGTCGCATGCTCGATGCGCTCGTCGTGACCGAGATTGCGCTCGCACTGGTGCTGCTCGCTGGCAGCGGACTGCTCGTCCGCGCGTACGCGACGCTGCGGAACACCGATCCCGGCTTTCGGCCGACTGGCGTCATGACGTTCCGGCTCGCGCTTCCAGGGGCAAAGTATCCTTCCGCTGTCTCGCAGCGCCGGTTCTACGCCACGCTCGTCGATCGTCTCGCCGCGACGCCCGGCGTGCAGAGCGCCGGCCTCGTCACGTGTCTGCCGTTCGGCTGCCACTGGGGACGGTTCCTGCGCGCGGAGGGCGCGCCACCCCCTGCGCGCGATGGCTCGAACCCGGTAGTGCTCACGCGGTTCGCGTCCGCCCACTACTTCGAGACCATGGGCATCCGTCTCGTCCGCGGCCGTTTCTTTACGGACGCCGAGGGTGGACAGTCCGGCCCGCATCCGGTGGTGATCAACGAGCAGCTCGCGAAGCAGCTCTGGCCCAACGTAGCCGACCCGACCGGCAAGCGCATGATCTGGAATGGCGACACGACGAGCACGAACTGGATGACGGTCGTCGGGGTGGTTCGCGACGTCAGGCATTACGGACTGGTGAAACCGATGATCGGCGGGCTCTATAGATCGGCGTTGGAGGCCGACACGTCGGAAGCGCTCTCGTCGCTCGGGATCGCCGTGCGCTCGACGACTGGCGAGGCGGCGGTGGTGGCTGCGGCCCGGGGGATCGTGAAGGACCTGGATCCGGAGCTTCCACTCATCGACGTGCGGAGCGCGCAGGCAGCGCTCAACAACTCGATGGCGAGCCGGCGGACGATCGCCTTCGTGTTCGCCGCGTTCGGCGCCATCGCGCTGGCGTTGGCGTTAGGCGGGATCTATGCGGTGCTGTCGTACGTCGTGGGCCGTCGGCGGCAGGAGATCGGCATTCGGATAGCGCTCGGCGCCCGTCGCGGGCAGGTCGTGGGGCTTGTCGTGCGGCAGGGCCTGCGCCTCGTAGCAATCGGCGTGCTGTTGGGCCTTCCGATCTCGCTGCTGGCGTTGCGCGAGCTTTCGAGCCTGCTCGTGGGCGTCACCGCGCGTGATCCGCTCACGTACTCGGCCGCGATCCTGCTCCTCGCGGCGACCGCGGCCATCTCGGCGCTGATCCCGGCTCGTCGTGCCGCTGGCGTGGATCCGAAGACCGCGTTAGGCGAAGGGTGAGCGGGAAGCGGGATGACAGCCGGCTCGTTGGGGTAATGGCAGCAGCCAGAAGCAAGCGGCAATAGCCCGCGGCCGTCGGCTACCAGCCAGCAGCGGCAGGCAGCCAGCGGCTGCGGCTACTTTGCTGCGCGCGCCGCCTGGATGATTTTGTCCCGCTCTCCCCGCTCGAACATGGCGTATATCTCCGGATCCGGGATACCGGCAATGCGGCCGAGCATGACCACGCCGGCCATCGAGTGACCCGGGTTCGTCCACCGCGCGATGTCGACAATCGAGTCGAACGCCCGAGCCTTGAGCGCCGCGAGCAACGCGGGATCCCGACTCTCGGTCAACTGCATCAGCGCGAGAGACGACTTGTTCCGGTCCGTCCATGCAATCGAATTCAGGAGATCGATGAACGGCTCGTAGGGGACGTTGATCTTGAGCTCGGGGTGCTGCTGGCTGTACATGGCGATCACCCACAACCCCCGTGTCGCATTGTTCCGCACGTCGCGGTCAGGGTCGCGCATCGCGTACACGAGATCGCCCACCACTGCCTGCTTGTTCGCGTGGTACGCGAGCACTTCCGCGGCGAACGCGCGATGGTCCGCATCGCTCGACGTGCGGAGCACCTTGCGCAGCGTGTCGAGGTGCTTGGCAGCCAGGGTCACGAACTGGAGCTGGATCATTCGCGCGGCCGAATCGGCCATCAGCGAGTGCCCCTGCGAGACGTCTTCCTTCACGAAGCCGCGCATGACCGCCCGCATATGCGCTTCGGCGAACGCGGTTCCCGCCGCGATGACGTCCCCGGTCAGCCGACTCGCGCCGTTAGGCGGCGCGCGCAGCTCGAGCGCCGGGACGCTGTCCTCGGCCACGCCGACATAGAGCATCGTCTTCCCGTCCTCGCAGCACACGGGGTCGATCGACGCCGACGCAACCCCTGGCAGGGCCGCGAGCTTCGCGGGTATCTGGAGCAGCGTGATCGCCGTGAGCGAATCGCCGACACTGATGCCCAGCGCGTCACGAACTTCCTGCGGGCTGGTCTTGTGCAGGCCGTAGAGGTCGATTATCCCAACACGCGGCAACTGGGCCGCGCCGCGACTGGAAAACGCGGCGAGGGCCGCCGCGGCGATGACGGTGATGACGCCGGATCGAATGACCCGGCACGGGGTTTCAGGCACCAGCTTGAGCGCTATAGGGTGGGAGGAGTTGCTGACGAACGAAAATGACGGGGTGCACATGAACACGAAAGCATCAGTTCTCCGCGTCGTCCCGCTCGCAGCGATCCTTGGTATCCAGGCGTGTAACGTCAAATGGTTGGGTGGCGGCACATCGCTGCTGTCCAATCCCGGAGTCAACGAGGGGAGCCCGTCGACTGGCCGGAATGCCCGATCGACCGAGGGCTACGGCCTCAAGCCGGTGCATGGGAAAGAGGATCCCGCTACCTTGATTGCCCGCGACGGGACCACCTGCACGGTCGACAAGAAGAAGTACGACTCCACGAAGATCGGCAAATCCGTCTGGTGCACCTGGATCGAACGGCGTCGCTGAGTCGTCAAACCCCGGACCGTTGACGCCTGTAGTAAACCCAATCGCAGCGGCAGGAGTCCAACCAGTCGTCGGCTCGCATGCTGCGGCCCGACCCCACCCCTGCCCTGAAGATTGAAGGGATTTCACGTGACCCCCCGCCGTCTTCTCATCCTGCTCGCTGTGTTCTTCGCGAGCCTTCCGATCACCCCCCACCTGGCTGCCGCGCAGCAGGCGGACGTCATTCGGGGCCGAGTGATCGGGCCGGATAGCCTGCCCATCCCGGAGGTGCTCGTTACGGTGACGTCGTTCTCCGGGAACGTCAGCCGGACGGCACGAACGAACAGGGATGGTCGCTTCACGGTGACGTTCCCCAGCGGCGACGGCGACTACATGGTGGCCTTCGCAGCGATCGGATACGCGGCCAAACGCTTCGAGGTCAAGCGGATGGCGGACGAGGAGATCCTCGTCGCCGACGCGAAGCTGACGAAGGTCGATGCCGTGCTCGGGACCATGAACATCACGGCGCCGCGCGAAAAGGTGGCTCGGAACGACCCGACGCCCGACATCAGCGGCAGCGAGCGACCGATTCCGACACAGGACGTACCGGCGAACCTCATGGGCGACCTCGCCGCCATGGCCGCGACGCTGCCCGGAGTGCAGACAGTGCCTGGTCAGAACGGGGATCCCAACGGGTTCTCCGTGCTTGGCCTTGGGGCCGACCAGAACAACACGACGCTGAACGGGATGAACTTCGGCGGAGCTGGCCTGCCGCGCGACGCACAGGTCTCGAGCTCGCTCGCCACGTCGCCGTACGACGTGTCGCGCGGCGGCTTCAGCGGCGCGCAGTTCTCGCTGCGCACGCGGCCCGGGTCGAACTTCATCACGCGAGGCATGAGCCTCAACCTCGACTCGCCGCAGACGCAATGGACGGACCCGGCGGCGCGCGCGTTAGGCCAGGAGTACATGAACGCGTCGCTTGGGGGCGCCACGTCGGGGCCCATCACCTTCGACAAGACGTTCTACAACATTGCCTGGCAGCTCGGCCGGCGGGCGAACGACTATCAGAACCTGATGGACACGGACCCGGTGGGCCTCAAGGCGGCCGGCGTGTCGTCCGATTCGGTGGGTCGGTTCCTCAATATCCTTGGGCTTCAGGCCGTGCCGGCGACGGTCGGCGGGGTATCGAGCGACAAGCTGAGCGACCAGGGCTCACTCTTCGGCAGCATCGACGTTGCGCCGCCGGGATCGACCCGCGGGAGCGCGTACAACCTCTCGTTCAACGGCGGCTGGAACAGGCAGCGTCCGGTGTTCGGGTCGGTCACGTCGGTGCCGGCGAGCGATGGCGAGCGCACGGCCTGGCGCGGTGGCTTGCAGGGACGTCACACGACGTATTTCGGCGTCGGGGTCCTGAGCGAGACGTCGTTAGGCGTGAGCTGGTCCCGCTCCTATGCCGATCCGTATCTCGCGATGCCGGGCGGCCGCGTCCGCGTGAACTCGGTGTTCGACGACGGAACGAGCGGCGTGCAGATGCTCAGCTTCGGCGGCAGCCAGCAGCTCAGCAGCGCCTCGACGACCAGGGGCGCTCAGGCGATGAACCAGCTCTCGTGGTTCAGCACCAACAACAAGCATCGCCTCAAGCTGACGAGTGAGCTGCGGTACGACGGCGTGGCGCAGGACATGACGTCGAACCTGCTCGGCACGTTCACCTACAACTCGCTCGCCGATCTCGCCGCGGGACGGCCGGCGCAGTTCTCACGACAGCTGACGCGTCGCGAGCGCGACGCCGGGCAGTTCATTGGTGCGCTGTCGCTCGGCGACTCGTGGCGGAAGAGCAACAACTTCCAGCTGTCGTACGGACTCAGACTCGACGGCAACATGTTCCTCGACGAGCCGACGTTGAACCCGCAGCTTCAAACCGCCTTCGGTGTCCGCAACGACGAGGTGCCTAACAAGGTGTACGTGAGCCCGCGTGTCGGCTTCTCGTGGAGCTATGGCCAGGCACAGTCCATCGGTGCGTTCCAGGGCGCCGCTCTGGGCCCCCGAGCGGTGGTGCGTGGCGGCATCGGGTTGTTCCAGAACACGCCGAGCGTGAATCAGATCGGTTCGGCGCTCGACAACACCGGGCTGCCGAGCGGCATCCAGCAGCTCACGTGCTCGGGCGCCGCGGCGCCGACGCCCGAGTGGCAGGCATACGCGCTCAGCGCGGGCAACGTTCCGAACCGCTGCGCCGACGGCACCACGGGCTCGGTGTTCGCGGATGCCAGGCCTAACGTGTCGCTGTTCGCGAAGAACTACGTCGCGCCCCGCAGCGTGCGCTCGAACCTCCAGTGGAGCGGCCCGATTCTCAACAATCGCTTCTCCGTCACGGTGGACGGGACGTATTCGGTCAACCTGAACCAGGGGAGCTTCGTCGACCTCAACTTCGCCCCGCAGGAGCGGTTCACGCTCACCAACGAAGGTGGCCGCCCGGTGTTCGTGCAGCCCACGAGCATCGATCCAATCACGGGAGCGACGGCCACGTCCGCCGCTCGCCTGTCGTCGCTCTTCTCGCGTGTGACGGAGCAGCGTTCCGACATGCGTTCCGAGAGCCGCCAGCTCTCCTTCAGCTTCGCGCCGGCGAGCTTCAGCACGCGCCTCACGTGGAACGCGTCGTACGTATACTCGAACGTTCGCGAGCGCTACCGCGGCTTCAGCAGCACCGTCGGCAATCCGCTCGACGTCGCGTGGGGCCGCGCCTCGTTCGACTCGCGTCACCAGATCGTGTACAGCATCGGGTACAACTTCTGGGATGCAGTCCGCGTGAGCTGGTTCGGTCAGTTCCGCTCGGGGCAACCGTTCACGCCAGTGATCTCCGGCGACGTCAACGGCGACGGTTTATCGAACGACCGCGCGTTCATCTTCGACCCGAAGGTCTCGAGCGCCGACGCGCAGGTCGCCGCGGGCATGCAGCAGCTGCTCGCGTCGGGCTCGACCGCTGCGCGTGACTGCCTCGCAAAGCAGGTCGGACAGCTGGCGAAGCGGAACAGCTGCCAGGGACCGTGGACGTCGAACGCGAACCTGACGATCTCGTTCAACCCGGCGAAGATCCGCATGCCGCAGCGGGCGTCGATTCAGTTCCAGCTCTCGAACCCGCTGGCCGCGGCGGACATGCTCCTGCATGACGACGACAAGCTGAAGGGCTGGGGGCAGTTTGCCACGCCTGATCCTTCGCTGCTCTACGTTCGCGGGTTCGATCCCTCGACGAATCGCTACAAGTACGAGGTGAATCAGCGCTTCGGCGCGACGAACCCGCAGTTCAGCGCGTTCCGCGCGCCGGTGACGTTGACAGCCATGCTGCGATTCGACGTCGGGCCTACGCGCGAGCGCCAGTTGCTCACGACACAGCTGAACCGTGGTCGGACGCTCCCCGGTCAGAAGCTCCCCGAGCCGATGCTGCGCGTCGTCTACGGACAGGGGGGCGGCATCCAGAACCCGCTCGCCACGATTCTCCGCCAGCAGGACAGCCTGCACCTGACGGCAAAGCAGGCGGACAGCATCGCGTCGCTCAATCGCTGGTACACGCTCCACAACGACTCGATCTGGGCGCCGGTCGCGAAGTACCTCGGCACGCTGCCGGATCGCTACGATCAAGGCGCGGCCTACGAGCGATACATCGACGCGCGTCACGCGACCATCGATCTGCTGACGAAAATCGGGCCCGAGGTCAAAGGCCTGTTGACTCCCGAGCAGCGCCGGAAGCTGCCGGCCTTCGTCGCGAGCTACCTCGAGCCACGGTATCTGGCGTCGATCCGCTCTGGCACCGCGACGTTCGTCGGCGGAATGTTCCCGGTCATGGGTGCGCCGGTGACGATAGGTGGTGGCGGCAACGTGTTCATCGGCGGTGGCGGCGGCGCTCAGCAGGTGATCATCCGCCAGTAATCATCAACCCAGGGGATCGCCGAGCGGCGTCGTACGGCGATCGGCTCGTTCACCTTTCGTGGTAACTGCAATGAGACTCGACATCCCACTGAAGTCGCTGTCGCTCGCGCTCGGCTCGTCGGTTGCGCTGAGCGCGGCCGGCGCGCAGAGCAAAGGGCTCGAGCTTCCGCCCATCCGGCAGCTCGGTGCTGTGACGGCGACGGCGACGGAGAAGCTCGGCCTCGTCAACAACCTTCGTCCGCTCTCCGACGGCCGAGTGTACGTGAACGACCCGATGGGGCGTCGCGTCCTGCTGTTCGACGCGGGGCTGCAGACCTTCACCATCATCGCCGACTCACTCGGCGCGAACGGAAACACGTACGCTCGCGCCGCTGGCCTGATCCCATCGCGGGCCGACTCGACGCTGCTCGTGGATCCGCAGTCGCTGTCGATGCTCGTGCTCGATCCGGCGGGCAAGGTCGCGCGCGTGATGTCAGTGCCGAGCGCGCAGGATGCCATGTCATTCGCGGGTGCGCTGGGTGGCGCAGTCATGGACTCCCAGGGGAGGCTCGTGTATCGAGGCGCGCCGCGCTTCGAGTTCCGCGGTATGGGCCCCGGCGCGGGCGGCGGACCGCCGCGGATGCCGGACATGCCCGACTCGGCGGCGATCTTCCGCATTGATCTCGCGACGCGAAAGATGGACACGGTCGCGTACATCAAGACGCAGAAGATCAAGATGAACACGACGCAGGATGACAACGGGCGCATCATGATGACGTCGGAGATCAACCCGCTGCCCGTGGTGGACGAGTGGGCGCTGGTATCCGACGGCTCGGTCGCGCTCGTGCGTGGGCGCGACTACCACATCGACTGGGTGGGCCCCGACGGATCGCGAGCGTCGTCACCGAAGATTCCGTTCGAGTGGCAGCGGTTGTCGGACGAAGACAAGGTCGCGTTCATCGACTCGGTGAAGGCCGCGCGCGAGCGGATGGGCGCGAATGCGCCGGTGGTTGCGACGCCAGGCGGCGGAACGAACGCTGCAGTCACGCCGCCGCCGGGTGCCGGCGATGGCATGGGGCAGCGCGTCATGATCTTCGGCGGGCCACCGGGCGGCGATGGTGCGGGGCGCCGGCCTAACGGGAACGCCGGACCGGGCGGGCAACAGATCATGCCGCAGATGAACTTCGTGCCGCCGAGCGAGCTTCCGGACTACAAGCCGGTGTTCCTGAATGGGTTCGTGCGTGCCGATCTGGATGGCAACGTGTGGATCCGCACGATTCCGACGAAGGCGATGGCGGGCGGGCCAGTCTACGACGTGGTGAACCGGAAGGGCGAGCTGGTGGAGCGAGTGCAGATCCCCGTGAACCGTTCGATCGCGGCGTTCGGGCCGGGAGGAGTCGTGTACCTAACGACCCGAGACGGAATGACGACGAAGCTCGAGAAAGCGACGGTCAGATAGCCCTCCGCAGTAGCCCGTACTCGGCTGCCGCTCTGACGAGCGGCAGCCGGTCTGGGGTGGCGCCCAGGCCCCACAGCTGCACGAAGCCCGAGCCCGGCCGGTCGGCGCGGTAGACGTGCACCCAGGCTGTCGTTTTCCCCAGCTCGTCGATCGCGAGTGGCTGGATCGCGCCCGAGACCTCGAGCGTGTAGTCGCCTCGGAAGGCATGGTCCAATCCCCACCGACGACCGACCTCCGTGGGATACGCCACGTTATGGTCGAAGTCCATCGTTGCCATTGGAACGCCGATCAGGCTTTCCGTACGAGTCGGGTTCATGCCAATGGGCCGGCCGGTCGAGTCCCGAACGAGCGCTCCAATGGGCTCACCCATCCAGACGACCTTGCCGCCAGCATCGAGGTAGCGGCGAAGCAGCACGGTGTCGGCCGCAACAGGAGCCGCAGCGTTAGGCAGCACATCCGTCGCGAACACGACGGCGCTCGGGATGCCATCCGCTATTCGGTCGGCGAGAAAGCGGGCGAGCGAGTCGGCATCGAGCGCCTGGTATCCAATGCCGCGGAAGTACTCGAAGGCGAGCCGGCCACCGCCAACGAACGGCCGTCCCATCGCCGTGGAATCGTAGTAGACGGCGAGACGAGGAACCGTGGCGTTCGCCTGTTCGATGGCGACCACGCCTCCGTCATCGCAGCCGATGAAGATCTCGTTGCCGACGACGACCGGCGACGACCACACGGCATCGCCTAACGGAAGTCGCCAGCGCACGACACCCGTCGCCGCTTCGAGCGCGAGCAGCTCACCTCGCCCGGCGTTGGTGTTCCCGGTCCCGACGACGAGCAGGTCGCCGGTCAGCACCGGGGACGACAGCACATTGGAACCGACCGGGGTTCGCCACAGCTCTCGACCGCTCGCGACTTCGACCGCGTGAATGAAGTGACCATCCGAGCTTCCGACGTACGCCCTGCCCTCCCGCACCGCTGGCGAGCCCACGACCCACGACGTCCGGTGGCTCGACCGCCACTTTCGCGCTCCGGTCGCGAAGTCCACAGCGTAGAAGCCATCATCGCGAGAACCGAAGAACACGTTGCCTTCGGCGATCGCGGCCGTGCTCTGAATGGCGCGTCGATCGTAGCCCTCGCGCTTGAGGTCGAGCGTATCGCCGACGGTGTGATGCACCCAGCGCATCTTGCCGGTTGCCAGCTCGATCGCATAGACGCGGCCATCCCACCCGCCGACGACGACGATGCCATCCTTCACCGACGGCGTCGCCCGCACCTTCCCGCCGGTCTTCACGCGCCAACGCTCCTGCCCCGTCGTTAGGTCGAGGGCGTAGACGTTGCCGTCCCCGGCTCCGATGACGATCGTTCGATCGACCACCACGGGCGATGAGACGTAGAAGTCCCAATCCCCGGCCGGACTGATGTTCTTGGGAAGGGTCGCTCCGGTCTGAATCGACCAGCGGAGGGCGCCGCTCGACTCACTCACGGCGAAGATGCGTCCGCCGAGCGTCGCGGCGACGACGAGTCCGCGCGCGACAGCGGGAGACGAGTGCACGGGTCCTCCCGCGGCGAACTGCCATACGGGCTTGCCGCTCGCGCGATCGAGGGCGTACAGGATGCTGTCACCGCTGCCGACGAACACGCGCGTCGCGGTAACGGCCGGCGTCGAGCGAACGGCGCTGCGCGTCTGAAATCGCCATCGAACGCCGCCCTGGCCGTCGAACAGCCGTCCGCTTGCGACGCCGGTGTGCGTCGGCGTTCCGCGGAACATGACGCTGACTTGAGCGGCGCGAGGATCGACCATCTGTGCACGAGCCTGGCTCGCGGCGATGAGTCCCGCGAGCAACATGCAACGAACGAGGCAGACCATCGCTGCACCAATCCCGGTCGAGGAGCGCACACGATGAGACACGTGTCGGGCGGCGTCAGCGAAGGCGCGGCGAACCACGCAACGGTGCGGCGAGGCGGACGTCGGGCGCGGTGAGTCGGATCTGGCCGGGATCAACCCTGGAGTGCATGGTTGTGCCATGCCTACTCAGCCCAAACGCCGACTCGCGCTGACGCGAGAGATCTCCCCGGCGATCGAGCACTGCGAGCTGACGCATCTCGAACGCACGACCATCGACCTCGCGCGCGCCCGGGCCGAGCATAACGAGTACGAGTCCGCGCTCCGCTCGCTCGGCTACGAGGTACAGCGGTTGGCAGGCGGCCCGGACATGCCGGACTCGGTGTTCATCGAGGACGCGGCCGTGGTGCTCGACGAGCTTGCGGTGATCACGCGTCCGGGAGCGGAGTCACGTCGTGTCGAGACCGCGGGGGTGGCCGAGGCGGTTCGGAGCTACCGGCCGGTGGCCGCGATTCTCGCGCCCGGAACGCTCGACGGTGGCGACGTGCTGCGAATCGACCGGACGCTCTTCGTCGGCAGCGGATATCGGAGCAACGAGGCCGGGATCAAGCAGCTCCGGTCCATCATCGGATCGCAGGGGTATTCGGTCGAGTCGGTATCGTTTCAGGGCTGTCTACACCTCAAGTCCGCGGTGTCGCTCGTCGCCGACGACGTCGTGCTCATCAACCCGGCGTGGGTGGAAGCGGCGGTGTTCCATCCGTTGCGCACGATCGACGTCGACCCGGCGGAGCCGTTCGCCGCGAACGCGCTGCTCGTCGACGGCACGGTCATCTATCCGGTCGAGCACGTGCGCACACGCAAGCGTCTCGAGGCAGCGGGGCTGACGGTTCATCCGGTGCCCGCGGGCGAGCTCGCGAAGGCGGAGGGCGGGGTGACGTGCTGTAGTCTGCTGCTGAACGTCTAGCCGCAGGGGCATTAAACCGATGACCGATCACCAATGACCCACGACTCAAAACTCATGACTCGCCACGACACCTCGTGATCCATGGCGAGTTTTCGGTAATGGGTCCTGCGTTGTCGGTGACCGGTCATCGGTTTCAAAGCAGTTCCGCTGAGCAATCTGACTTATAGCGCCCGGCCGAGCCTGCCCGCCACCGCATCCCGGAAGCTCCGACTCAACCGCAGCTTCGCTCCGGAATGCAGAATCGCCACGTAATCGCCGTGGAACCACGACTGCAGCTCGCGCACGGCGGCCAGCCTAACGACCGTCGAGCGATGAATCTGGAGGAACCGCACCGGGTCGAGACGAGCCGCCACGTCACGCAGCGTCTCCCGTGAACGCCACGCGCGGTCGCCGCAGTGCACCACCACATGATCGTCATCGGCCTCGATCCAGTCTATCGATCCCTGATCGATCAACTGCATGCGACCATCGATCTTGAGCGCCAGCGGCCCACTGGCAGCGACCGTCGGCAATGGTGCAGGCTGACGATCCAGTCGCTCGAGCCTGATCCGCTCGCGCGCTCGCGCCACCGCTTCGCGGACGCGGTCACGACGAATCGGCTTCGTGACGTAGTCCAGCGCGCGCGCCTCGAACGCGCGCAGCGCCTGATCCGAGTGCGCCGTGACGAAGACGATCGCGGGCCGCCGGCTCACCGGCAGCCGCTCGATCACATCGAAGCCGTCGAGGTCCGGCAGCGCGATGTCCATGAAGACGAGGTCCGGCGACAGCGCATCGATCGCGGCGATGGCGTCCGCGCCACATCCGCTCTCGCCGACGACCGACAGATCGCGCTCCTCGCGAAGGATCGCGCGGAGACCTGCTCTCGCGAGCGGCTCGTCATCGACGACGAGCACACGAACGTCGCCGCTCGTCTCGCGTTCCGGGGTCACGCGGCCGCGCCTCCCGGGAACACCGGTGGGTTCGCGCGCACGTGAAACGGCAGCTCGATGTGGAGACGCGTCCGGTCGCCGTCGCGCAGCAGCTCGAGCCGCGAGTCATCACCATACAGGTGCGCGAGACGCCGCCGCGTATTCTCGAGCCCCACACCACTTCCGGCGGCGTCCGGTGCGCGCGCACCCGATGGTCCCGGACCGTCGTCGCAAACGTCGAGCGAGAGCCGCCCATCTCGACGCCGAGCCGTGATCGTTAGGCTGCCGCCCGCGGGGACACGGGATACGCCGTGACGAATCGCGTTCTCCACGAGCGGCTGCAGCAGCATTGGCGGCACCTGCGCACTGGCGACATCGGGCGCAACGTCCCACTGTACGCGCAACCGGTCTCCCAGCCGCGCCTGCTCGATTCCCACGTAGGACTCGAGCAGCTCGAGCTCCTCGCGCAGGTCGACTACCTCACGATGCTCGATCGCCAACAGCGCACGAAGCAATTCGCCGAGCCGCCCGACGACTTCGAACGCTTCGCGATTGCGCTCGGTGATGATCAGCGCGCCCACCGCATTCAGAGCATTGAACAGAAAGTGCGGCTGCAGCTGAAGCGTCAATGCGCGCAGTTGGGCCGCAGCGAGGTCGGCACGAAGACGCTCCGCTCGGAGCTGCTCCGCTCGGCGAACATCGAGCGTGTGCAGGTAGTGACCCGCACCCAGAATGAAGGCGTACACGATGAGCGCCAGGTGCCCTACATTGGCGAGGCTCGCGAGACCGTGTTGCCACACGGTCGCCAACGGCGAAACACGGCCGGTCATCAGCCACACGATCGTGGGCGCGACAACGTTGAGCGCGACGACGAATGCGACCGCGATCGCGGCGTGCGCTGGCAATCGCGTTCGCCATCGCGCCCGATCGATCGGCAGCCGATCGGCGGACCAGATGATGGCCGGCGTCGCGATGCCCCAGAGCAGCAGAAAGACGACCTGCTCGACGACCGCGGTGCGGAACTCGAAGCGACCGCCTGAGCTGCGAAACAGCAGGAAAGACAGGACGACCGCATACACGATGGCGGCCAGCCAGAGCGCGACGATGACTCGGCCCGCCGCTGCCCGGTAGGTCGCGGGCGCGGAGTTCGATGCCTCGACGTGAGAGACGCCAGGTGCCTGCGGAGTCGCCGTAGTCGCGGTGGTCGCAGTAGTCATCTTGAGGCGAAGGTAGCGCCGTGTGCGGGGCGCAACCAGCTTATCCTTCGCCATGGCCTTCTGCCCGGATTGCGGCACCTCGATCGCGGACGGCAGCACGTGTCGGGCGATGTTCGACGAGCTGCTCGCGCACGAGTACGCGTTTCCGGCAGCGTTCGGCGCGGTGCATCACCTCACGGTCGCGGCCTACTACCTCCAGCACCCGCACGGTTTTTCGCACGCGGCCATCGATGGCTGGCGCACGATCATCGCGGAGTCGCTCGACGGGCTCGCGACGCCGGCCGACTTCCTTCGGCGAGCGCGCGCTCGGTCATCTCGACGGGTGAAGGTCCGCGAGGCGGGTGCCGGCCCACCAGCGGGTTGGCCTCGCAGCTGGCCTATGACTGTTGCCGACGTCGTCGTCCCGCCGGGCGAGATGCCCGATGCGGACGGACACGGTCGTCGCGTTAGGCAGTGGGCGGCGTCGATCCGCGAGACGCTGGAGAAGACGGCGCTGCGGTAGCCGTCAGCTCGAGTAGTACGCCGCGTTCTCCTCGACATAACCGGCCGTGAGATCGCAGCCGTACGCGCGGGCTTCGCCATTGCCCACGCCGAGCGAGACCTCGAGGTCCACCACGTCGGCGCGCAAGGTCGAGCGGACGGTCGCGTCCTCGAAATCGAGCCGCTGCCCGCCGACGACGACCGGATGTCCGTTGATCCACGCGTCGGTGTTCGCCGGCCGGATCGTGCAATCGAAGCACTTCCCCACGGCCATCAGCAGCCGTCCCACGTTGGGGTCGGCACCGGCCACCATCGTCTTCACGAGCGGCGAGTTCACGAGCGACTTCGCGACGCGCTTCGCTTCGTAGTTGTCGAGCGCGCCGCGCACGGTCGCGCGGATCATCCGCATCGCCCCTTCACCGTCGCGCGCCAGGATCTCGGTCATCCGGGTGCAACCGGCGGTGAGCGCCTCGATGAACACCGTTTCGTCGACGGGGCCGGCGAGCCCGTTCGCGAGGATCGCGCACGTGTCCGACGTGCTCGTGTCGCTGTCCACCGACAGCATGTTGAACGACACCTCGACCGCGACGCGCAGCATGCGGTCGAGCGTCGCCGCGTCGAACGCCGCGTCGGTGAAGATGTACGAGAGCATCGTCGCCATGTTCGGCTCGATCATCCCCGAGCCCTTCGCGACCCAGGTGATGGTCGCATTTCCAACGAGTGTCGAAAGCGCCTTCGGATGACGATCCGTCGTCATGATCCCTTCGGCGCCCACGAGCGGGTTGTCCTGTAGTTCGGCAGCGATGCCGCGTATACCGCGCTCGATGAGATCGATCGGCAGCGGCACACCGATGACGCCCGTCGAGCTCACGAGCACGCGCTCCGCCGACGTGCCCAGCTCGGCGGCCGTGGCGGCGGCCATGCGGTGAACGTTGTCGATGCCTAACTGGCCCGTGGCAACGTTGCTGACCTTGCTGTTCACCACGATCGCGCGAAGGCTTCCGGCCTGTATGATCTCTCGACCGACAATGACCGGAGCACCCGGGAAGTGGTTCCGGGTGAAGACCGCGGCGGCTGCGGCGTCGACGTCGCTCGCGAATACGGCGAGGTCCTTCGCGTGTGGCTTCAGTCCAACGTTGCGGCTCGCACAGCGAAACCCACGTGGGAATACGGG
>AR_comb_assmDRAFT_10321506_pt1 | contig 16469 bp, 20 predicted proteins | sample ArasoioldDNA_FD_10543 | JGI IMG/M metagenome (IMG submission 10543) | reverse complement strand
GGCCTTTGATGACTTTGGTGGCGGAGAGCCTAGACAGTCTGTATCTGTTCAGCAGCCTGCATTTCATGCACTAGGAAGAGTTAGAGGAGGTTAAATGGCTTCCACTACTATTAATATTTCAGCCGCAGGAAATGACGGCTGGGGTTATAAAGGAGATACAGGAGATTATACTGTAATTGATGCTCGCCCTTTTGTAGATGAAACTACTGCTGGCACAACTGATCTTTATATTGAAAGAAGCTTAAACACAGGTACTTCTCTTTACTATATAAGCTGTGCATTCCTTCGTTTTGATACCTCTACTCTATCTAGAACAACTATTTTTACCGCAACTTTGAATTTGTATGCTACTAATATAAACAATGCAAATAGTTTAAATGCTTTAGGAGACTATTACGACTATGGAGGTTCTCCTTCTGATTCAACAGATTGGGAACATCTTTCTTCCGGTAATGCTTTCTCAGTAGCTTTGTCTTCATTAACTGCTGGGCAGGTAAATTCAATATCATTAACTGAACCGAATTTCTATATCAACAAAGATGGCTTTACAGGAATCAGACTTGGAGTTTCTCAATTGGCTGCCGATGCTTTCCCTACAGGATTTAATGGAATTAGGCCAGCGGCATCTTTTGAAGACGCAGTAAACCCACAAGCTTCTCTTACAATAACTTATAATAACCCAATGACTCCTAATGATTTGGCGCACACTATATTAGGTAGAGGTTCCGCTTAATGGCTTCTGTAACTCATGCTGGAACAACTTGGAATACCAACTCCGGAAACAAAACGGTAACAGCTACTCCTGCTGTTGGGGATTTGATTGTTGTAATTGGTGCCGCTACTGGTGGAGGTCCAACGGGAGTTACAGATAATCAAACTCCTGCTGGAGTATACGACAAAATAAATGCAAATTTTACTGGTTTTTCTACTTCCGGTATTTTGAATGCTTGGGTAAGAACAGATTTTATTACCGCAGCTTCTTCTACTATTTGGACAATCACAGAAACGAGCTCAACTGGTGGTGGCTTATGTGTATTGAGAATCTCTGGTATGACCGCCGCAGGAATAGGGGCTATTCGAGGCTGTGGAGGTCAGTCTACAGGAACTTCTGGTACCGCCCCTGCGCCGGTATTGTTAAGAAGAAGCGCAAACGTTTATTCCGGAACCCAAGCTGCATTAACTACTAGTGTTGTAATTGGAGCAGCAGCTTGCGGAACCAACGCTACAACTAACTTTACCCCTAGATCAAGCCCAGCTTATTCAGAAGCAACAGATTCAGGATATAACGTGCCGGCGACAGGTCTTGAAGTTATGTTCATTAACTCCGGTGAAACAGCAAGTACCATTACTTGGGGAAGTACCGCCCCAAGTGCTTTTGCTAGTATAGCTATTGAAATGAATGTATCCGTTCCTCAGTATTCTTGGATCGGAGACTCAGCAAAGACAAATCAAACTCTTAATGACTACATGCAAATGGCTGTAGGAACAAGAGCTTCTTCTATCTAATCGTATCTATTAAGAAATAACATTCTTTTGTTGCTATTATTAAGCTAATGATCATTAAAAACTTAACTTCTGATTATTACTACTTGTCTGGTGATGTTAAGTTAACACCAGAAGTTGAAATAAATATAAACGGCAATCTCTATGTTGGCAATGAGACATTACAAAGTCAGATAGATAATTTATATTTGCAGGGCAAGCTTATTATTTTAGGAGCTCCAGAAGGATTTCCTTTGAGTGTCCCTGCCGCTCCAGAGGAGCCATTTGTACTGCCTGAAAAATATGAACTTCATGATCAAGATTTAATTATCTTACATAAGAGCGAATCTGCTCCTCCGGGTGAAAACTTATCTATTCAAGGTCCAAATGAGAATTTGGGCAATGGTGTGGCAGCTTTGTCTGTAGATAGCAATATTGATGACACAGCTTACGGTAGTGTTAAATTGGTGTCTTCTTCCGGATCAGAGGCAGGTATTGTTTCTTATGAAGATTCTAAAAGAGATGGAATGATTTATGCTTACAAGGTGTTAGAAGAAGAAGAACAAAAACACTTTGATATAAGAACTGGCGGATTTAGGTTAACGCTTGATCCTTCAAGTGTAACAACAGAAGATTTAGCAAATTTCCTCATAGACTTAGGACTGGCTGATAGCGAATGAATGTTACTTTAATTTTTTCTGATTCTGATTTAGTTTTTGCTGGCAATGTTATAGTGTCTATAAAAAGTAATCCTGATCCATTGTTTGTTGATTATTATGTAGACAATGTATTTAAAACTTCTGTTTCTGCTGCTACAGGCGGTTCTAATTTCCCTTGGACATGGGATACCACAACCGTAACTGATGGCACTCATACAGTTTCAGCTAAAGCAACTTATAAAAACAATAGAACAGATACTATTTCTCAAAGTGTTACAGTTAAAAACACCGTAACTGCCCCAGACACAACCCCTCCTACAGTTCCGGGTTCTTTTGTTAAAGCAGGGAGCACAGAAACCAGCATTGATACAACTTGGTCGGCATCAACAGATGCAGTAGGAGTTACAGGATATAATCTTTTTGTTAATAATAATTTAGTTAAAACTGTAGGCAATGTAACTGCTTATACATTTACTAACTTAGTTTGCGGGACTACTTATAATTTGTCCATTGAAGCATTTGACGCTGCTGGAAATAAGTCAGCGAAATCAACCATTAGTGCAGCAACTTCAGCCTGCCCTGCTCCTCCGCCAGATACGACTGCTCCCACAACTCCAGGTTCGTTTACAAAAATAGGAGCTACTACTACTTCTGTTTCTGTAGGTTGGGTAGCTTCCACAGATGATGTTGGGGTAGTAGGTTATAATTTGTACAAGAATAATACATTTGAACAGACAGTAGGCTCCGGAGTAACTTCTTATACATTTAATAGTTTAGTTTGTGGAACCTCATATTCACTTTCTGTTGAAGCAATAGACGCGGCTGGCAACAAGTCAACTAAAGCAACTATTTCAGCTTCTACTAGTGCTTGTCCTCCATCTGGACCCACTCCGCCTAATTTTAGTGGTGACTGGCACGCAGCTACAGGAACAGGTTTGTTAACCACAGCACAGGCAGCGGACTACACGTTTGTTCTAGACGGAACCCCTGATACTAGAATGCAGATAGTAACGACTCCAAAGCGTAGAGCGTCTGCAACTTACTCAGTTAAAGTCACAGTTCCAGCCAATCAGCCAAGAGCGGAAAACTCAGCAACTCATGTGCTTTATACACCAGGAATGGAATTTTGGGGCGCATGGTCAATTTATCTTGATTCAACTTGGCCGCTTCCAAGTTCTTGGGCATTGTTCCATCAATTCTTTGGAGAAACAGGAGGATTTTCTACTGGTTCTCCTCCTATAGCTTTTGAAATTAGTACAGGCGGTGCTTTTACTTTGACTGTTCGAGGTGGCTCAAAAGCAAGCGCAGGTTCTACTGCTCCTAAGCAAGCTGGACATTACATTGCCGATATTTCTAGAAATCAGTGGCATGACTTTCTCGCGCACATACGCCTAGCCAAAGACTCAACCGGCTTGGTTGAGGTCTACCATCGTATTCAAGGCGGTTCTTTCCCTAGTACCCCAGACGCTACAGACACAGGCATCAATGTTCTAACAGTTGGTGGAGTTGATCAAAATGTTTATCCTGAATCTGGTTATTATAGAGGAGCAGATTCTAATCAAGTAATTTTGTATACCGCCGGCATGTGGGTTAGAGGTTCTAGGTCTGAAGCAGAAGCTTTCTTCAATTAATGGCGTTTTTTGGCACCAACACAATTCTTGGTTCTACGTTCACATTGAACCGTGGTGGGCCTCAGTGGTGCTCTAGATATAGACCTTCATCAAGTGGCAATGTTTATCAAATTTCTTGTTATCTCGCTGGGCAAGTAGGTACAAATGCCAATTTTACAATGGATATTTATGCCGATGATGGATCATTATTAAAGCCTGGAATATTGTTGGCAACTTCAACAAGCACACTTATTACAAGCAGTTTGCCAGCACAATGGATTACCGCTCCAATAAGATTAAAAATAGTCCAAGGAGGAAATTATTGGTTGTGTCCTAGATTAGAAAATGCTGGAGCGAGCGGTGTGACCATTAATGCCGATGCAACTGTTAACCCAGGGCGTTCAGGAATATTTGATCAACAATCAAGTCCTGCAACTGGATTCGTTTTAACAGCAGACCCATTTGGACAAAGTATTTATGCTGATTATAATGTTCTGACTACAACTGAGAAAGACGACGCTCCGTTCTCAGTTGGCGGCAGAGGGGCAGGATGGTAGGATATGGAGCTTGCTGAACTTTGCTATAATTATTAGATGAGAATTAACGAGGACCGAGAGAGCTACCAGACCGCAAAAGAAGTAGCAATTAAATGTCCTGAATGTGGGAAGATGGCAATTATAGTTTTCCCTTACAAACCTACGGCGCAACAAAGAATTGAAATGATGAAAGCGGCTCTGGATGATCACAGAAGAAACTGTACTGCGGCTCCTCCAGAAATAGAAAGGAAATACACTATCTGGTATCCGAGAGCATGAACGTTTTAGCAAACAGAAAAAGAGCAGTTAAAACCGGAGTCAAGTTTACTCCTAGATTTCCAGAAAGAGAACCCACAAAAGAAGAAATTGCGTGGGTCGCAGGTTTTATGGAAGGCGAAGGTTCATTCAATGGTAGTATGCGTAGCTTTGAAGTTTCAGCCTATCAAAGCGACCTTGAGCCATTAGAAAAATTACAAAAGATTATGGGAGGGACTATATATAAAGTTAAAGCAAGATCAGGCAGAAAGATAGATAGCAAAGAGTCTTATTCTTGGAGAGCTACAGGTCGTGTCGCTTTAGTAACTGTTATGTATCTTTATGATCATTTATCTGAAAAAAGACGAAATCAAATTGAACAAAAACTTACTAAATTAGCTAATCAAGGATGGCAACCGTTTTGACAGAGAAAGTAGCTTGGCATAATAGTTTTCAGGGGACCAGTTTTGGCGGCATCCCAATGGCACAGTATTGGTGTGATGTTTATCTTTGGGAAGCTATCTTAAATGAGAATCCTCATGTAATTAGAATTATTGAGCTCGGAACTTGGATGGGCGGCTTTTCATTTTTCTTAGCAGCACAAGCCAAAATAAGAGATATGGATTTTTGTACTTATGATTCCATAGAGCATTTTAACCCTGATAGGAGGCCGCCCAATTTCTTTAGGTCAGATATATTTGCTGAAGCTGATAAGATTGGAAATCTTATTTCCGCTGCCCCAACTATTCTATTTTGTGACAACGGCAATAAGCCTAGAGAAGTCAAAACTTTTGCTCCGTACTTAACAAATGATAGTATTCTTGTTGTTCATGATTGGATGACAGAAACATTACCAACAGATATACCAGATTATCTAGAGGAGCTATATGGCGACTTCTGTGATGATATTGGTTCCATAAGTAGAGTATTTAGAAAGAAGGTGTTCCATTGAGAAGTCCAGGTAAGCAACAGTATTACGATCCTATCGTAGAGGGGCAGGATGTAGACGCCCAAGTTCAAATGAGAGCTATTGGTGTAGCGGAGCCAGGAACATATATCCTGTTTGAAGATATGCTCGCCGCTATTGAGTCTTTCGCTCTCACTTTAGATAGCTTTGCAAAGCAAAGAGGTATTCATGAATTGCTTGATTGGCTTGAAGGAACCGGAGGCAGTTTTGCAGAAGAAACGGAAGAACCAGCAAAACCAGTCGGTAGAATCTTCAGAACCAAAGATGATCCAGCAAAGATTGAACTTTACCCCGATGGAGACAGAAAGTGGCACGCTCGATTGGTTGATCTTGAAGGAAATGATATTGGAGAAGCTAATGGCGGTTCATTTGATAGAAACTGGGTTGAGGAAGATGCAAGGCAACAGTATCCTGATCTAGAAATAATTCAAATGGAGAGCGAAGACGATGATTCATCGTGGACAGGCAAAGGTCCAAGTCCTCGCTTGTGGAAGAAGAAGTAGTGGGAGGATTAGTTGGTGTTATAGCGAATGACTTCGCTAGAGTTTCCGCGTTTACTTCTTCTATAGCTTATTTGATGCGCTATGGAATGCCGGAAGGCGCAAATATTGAATTTCTCATTGGTGGAGACTGGTGTGGAGCTCGCAATGATTTAGTCAAGCTCACTTTGGAAAGCGAAGCTGATTGGCTTTGGTTTATGGATGATGATCACGCATTTACCCCTGATCTTCTTACAAAGCTACTTAGCCACGATAAACCTCTTACTGTTCCTGTCTGTTTGATGAGAACACCGCCATTTCAGCCCGTTACATTCGTGGAACGCAATGAGGAAAACAAATATCAGTATTTGCCAGCGTATATGCCAGATATGCCTGCCACAGGCTTAGTTGAGCTTCAGGCCGGAGGTTGCGCGGGTATGTTAATCAGGAGAGAGGTATTAGAAGCTATTGAGCCGCCTTGGTTTGAGTATACAGATAGAAGCGAAGATATAATCTTTTGTGAGAAAGCTAAGGAAGCTGGCTTTGATATCTATTGTGATTTGAGCGCTAGGCTTGGTCATGTAACAACGGCAGTTGTATGGCCTTCTACAACTCCAGAAGGAAGCTGGCTTGTAGGTTTGACTATCGGAGGATCAATGAACTTAGTAATTCCATTCGCAGAAAACGAGGAACAATAATGTCAGGATTAGTAGGAGTTGCAGCCAACAGCACAGCCAGATATATGGCCTTCACTGTATGTATGACTTCTTTAAGGGTGCCACCGAATACCCAGTTACATTGGGCCATTGGCTCAGATAGAATCGTTGGTCGGAATAAACTTGTCAAGAAAGCTCTAGATATTGGAGCGGAATGGCTTTTCTTCCTAGATGATGATCATGCTTTTGAGCCAGATATCTTAATGAGGCTTCTAGCTCATGATAAAGATTTAGTAGCTTCTCTATATCTTCAGAGAATAGAGCCGTTCTCCCCTATTGCATATGATGAATGGAATGAGGAAACACGAACTTATACCTCTATTGATCTTACAAAGTATGAGAAAGATGCTTTGGTTCCAATTGTTGCCGCCGGCACAGGGGGAATGTTAATTAAGTCTGAAGTCTTTAGAGCTATGGAGGAGCCGTGGTTCCACCTTATTGATGGAGTTGGTTCCGAAGACTTGCCATTTTGTAATAAAGCAGTTGAACTTGGATTTGAATTATATTGTGATCTAGGGACACCGCTAGGACACATTGATCCTGTGATTATTTGGCCGTCATATTCAGAAGAAGACGAAGGGTGGAATATTGGTTTCGAATTAGCAAATGGCTTTAGTTTAAAGCTTCCAGTGGTCAATTATTAAAAATTTTATGTTATATTAGGTGTTGATGAATATTGTCAATGACACAGGAAATTACTTTTATCTTGCGGCAGGAGTACATCTTTATCCAGGCGAAACAGAAGTTTCCGATAGCCTGTATCTAGGAAATGAAACTCTTAAGAATCAGATAGATAGCCTTTATAGAAGCGGTCAAATTCAGGTGCTTGGATTTGAGGATTCGTTCCCTGAAAGTGGAATTTCTCCTGACGCTAATGAGGTTCAGTACCCTCTAACTTATGATGTTTCTGAAACAGACTTTATAATTCATAAAGATGATGCTACTGTTGGAGTTTCAGTTAACAAAAACGATAGTGATATAGATTATGGTTACGTTAGAGTTGACTGTGAAACAGGATCAAAAGCAGGAGTATCTTCATATGGCGAAGATGATACAGAGGGAATGTTCTTCGCTGATAAAGATCAGAACGATTCACAAAAATTCTTTGATTTGAAAGTTCAAGGCGCAAAGCTTGAACTTGATCCAACTTCTGTAAGTGCTGAAGATATAGCAAACTTTTTAATTGACTTAGGATTGGCTGCTGAAGCATAATGGTTATTACTACTAAAATTTCCGGTACGTTAACTAATCTATCTGGAACAGTTCAGGTAAGTACAACTGGTACTCCTGATCCTGTTAGAATTGACTACTATGTAGATAATAAATTTACGGTTTCTAGAACAGCTTTCCCTGCTATTTGGGCGTGGGATACCACAACTGTTGCCGATGGTCAGCACTATGTTGAATCTAGATGTGTTTATAAGAATGGAAGAACAGAAAGTGGAGGGTTGGTAACAGTAAAAGTATTTAACTCCGCTCCTCCTCCTGCTGATGTTACCGCTCCTACTGTACCGGGCTCATTTGCTAAGACAGCAAGTACAGAAACAAGTATTACAACAACATGGTCAGCTTCTACAGACGCGGTTGGAGTTACAGGATATAACGTTTATAAAAACGGAGTTTACTTAACGACTGTAACTACTCTTACTTATACATTTACTGGACTTGTTTGCGGAACATCATATTCATTGTCTGTCGATGCCGTAGACGCAGCCGGCAATAAGTCAGCTAAGTCAACTATTTCAGCGGCAACTTCAGCTTGTCCTGCCCCAACTGTTCCAACTGTAACAAGCAGTATTGAAACCAATGCTACTGTTACACAAGGAGACACTTGGACAGTTACAACCGATCCCGATTCTGATCTTGTAGAATTTTGGGCGGATGGGGTAAGATTAAGCACAGATTCTTCTGAACCATATACATGTGTAATAAATCTTGCACCCGGCGTACATAGATTAGCACTTGCCGTAACTTATACGGGAGTTAGAACTTTTATTGATAAAACCAATGATGGAACTCTAGACTATGCACACAATGTTACTGTAGTTGCTGCTCCAGTTAATACAACTCCTAAAGTAACAAGCAGCAATATTGTTGATGGACAATCTGTTGCCCAAGGATTTGTGTGGACAGTTTCAATTGATCCTACACCAAGTCTTGTAGAATTCTGGGCTGACGGGGTAAGAATGGTTTCTGATTCTGCGGCACCATTTAGTTGTCCTATTAACCTATCTGTTGGAGCTCACAAACTTGGTCTAGTTGCTACCGTTAATGGGGTAAGAGATGGCTTTGGAACTAATGGAGTATTCGCAAATATTACCGTAACGGGAACAACTCCTCCAACTACCTCACCGCTCTTCCATGCAGATTTTGAAACCGGTGATACATCACAGGTGCAGTCAAATCAGGCTCCAAAAAGAATTGTGGCTACAAATGTTTCTCCGCTTGAGGGTGTTTACTCAGCGAAGGTTGTTTGTGGGCCAGAAGACCTTAACTCCCTGTATGATGGAAGTCCGCCTCGATCAGAAATGGAAATTAAGAGCTTGTCATCTAGCTCCGCTATGCCTTTCTACAATGTGTCTCCAGTTGGAGCCAACATGCAGGGAAAGCAAACTTGGATTACATTTTATGCTCTTTTGAAGGGTTCAGGTTACACTAACCAAGACCTTTCTACTGGCTGGGACTTTGGAACTAACCAATCTTGGTGCATTATTTCCCAGATTGAGTCAGCTACAGGCTCAGCGTGGCCGGTATATGATTTGAAGATTATTGGTCCTTCTCCGGGTACACTTTATCTAACTGTGCGCGGAGCATCTTTCCAAGGATATCCAACTGATCCCGCTAGAGTTGTTACCTTGATGAATCCGGTAACTCTTAACACATTACTCAAATTCAAGATACATCACAAGTGGTCAGCAGGAAGTGATGGGCTGACAGAGGTTTATATTAACAATGTTCTAAAGGGTTCTATTCCTGGGCCTAATATGTGGACAAATGGGCAGCCAGGAATTCAAGGCATTGCTGCACAAAACTGGAGCAATGTTATGTATCTTAAGGGTGGAATTTACAGAACCGTAAATGGTATTACCCACGATTCCACAATCTACTTAGATAATTTCAACTTCTACTCTAGCGATCCCGGAAACCTCTAAATTTACTTTAACTTGTTATATTTTAAGTAATCTTAATATATAATAGGTTTTAGTAAATCTATAGCCAAAAGGAGGTTATTCGTATGGCTGCTAAAACCTACGCTGTGTTAAACGGTGACGCACCTGGCGCTGCTGCTCCAGTCGCAATTGCTACTGGTTCCGCAATTAGAACAATGCTCCAGCTAGCAACAAACACCACTACTCCTGCAATTCGCGTTGTTGAGTGGTGGGCTGAGTTTGATGCTTCCGCTGCTGCTGTTCCGCTGAAGGTCGAGCTTCTCCGACATACTGGTGGTGCTCAGACTACTCTTACCGCGTATACCGCTGCGATGATTGCTAAGGTGAACGATCCGAACGCCCCAGCTTCATCTGTCCAGCTTGGTACTGCACTTTCAGGATTCTCTAACACAACTACCGAAGTTACGCCTACTGGTGCTGTTTCTCTTGAGACTCACTATGTTCCGCCAACTTCTGGTATTTATGTCCAGTTCCCACTGGGTAGAGAGCCTGAAGTTCAGGTCGCTGCGTTTGCAAGAATTAGAACCACACCTTCGGGTACTGGTCCTAACTGTCTCGCAGGCGTTATGTGGGAAGAGTAATCTAAAAGGAGCGCAAGTTGTCTGCTCACTTTAAAGTGGCGGCTCAAGCTGCTACCAGAAGAGCTCACAATCCTTATAGAAAAGACTTTCTTAGGGAACCTTTAATTGCGCCTAAAATCAAGCTAGAAACACGAATAGTCTCAAAATTGATCAGATTTAAGCACAAGGCTATAAAGGTCTTTACCGCTTGGAAGAAACCTACTTCAGACCGTTCCACAAGACGATCTGTAAGAAGAACTTCCGTACAGGCGAAGAATAAAGCTGATCCTCACTTAGCGAAGCGGGTCTAAATGGCCCGCTTTCTAAGAAGTTATCCTAACGTATATGCCGGTGCAAGGCCGGCTCACTCGCGGCTTATGCCGCCAGTTGTGGTTGGATCAGCGGCAATTGCTTATGGGCCAAGAACAAAGCTTGCTCATCCCAGCATTCCAAATAGGAACATAACTAGCAGAAAGTCTATTTATAAGCTACGTCCTCCGGTAGTTCTTGCTACTCCTGCGGCTCAAATATTCTTTGGGCCAAAAGTAAATCTCAATGTAATGCTGCCGGAAAGAGTAAGAAATAATGTAACCAGAAGAAAACCAAGTTATGATCTTAAGTCACCAACAATAATTGGCGGCGCTATTACTTGGCACGGTCCTGGCACTTATCTTGTAGCTCCAAACTTTATACAAAGAATAAATCAAAGAAAGTCTAATTACAAACTTGAACCGCCAGTAGTTGTTGCTGGTGCAATTCTATTTAGACCAATCAAAACTACGTTGGCTCCTTTTATAAGAAGAGCTACATCTACTTATCCACAGCTTAATGGACCTGTTCTTGTTCTAGCGGCGGTAACATTCTTTGGCCCGAAGGTTAACCTCAATGTTATGCTGCCTGAGCAGCAAAAAATACGTGTAACAAAGAGAAGACCACAATACGATATAAAGCCGCCATCAATTGTTGATAGTGCAATTGCTTGGTATGGACCTAGAGTTCTCTTTGCTAGATCAAGACGAAGAACATCTGCTGATCAACATTATGATTTAAAGCCTCCTGTTGTTTTAACTGTAGTTTCAACAGCGATATTCTTTGGTCCTAAGACAGAATTTGCTCAGTCTAGAAGATTTGGAAGAAATTCTTCCTTTATGCTTAAAGCTCCGGTCTTTATTTCTCCTGCTGTTGTATTTGCTCCGCTCAAGGTTCAATTAGCTCCGTCTACAAGAAAGCCTAGAGCTCCACTTTCACAGCTTAAAGTTCCTGTTGTAGTAACTGCAAATCTTGGAGCAATGGGAGGAATCTTAATTTCTCTTGCTCAATCTACACGCGGAAGACCTAGAAGCACATGGATTTATCCAACTGTTCTACCTGCTCCTGTAGCGTCGTGGGGTTATGTTGCTATTTCCTTGGCTCCTTCTAGAAGACCAGTTACAAGATTTGTTCTTCATCCTCCAACAGTTGTTGCTACCCCTGCTGAACAAGTATTTTATGGTCCAAAGACCAAGATTGCTTACTCTCGCAGAGGAAAGCCTGTAAGTAAGCTTTCTGCTCCTATTGTTGTCGCCGGAGCAATTACCTTTAGACCGGTTCAGGTTGAGCTTGCTTATTCTAGAAGAGGTAGACCAACTAGTGAGCTTAGAACGCCGGCTGTTGTTGCTGGTGCTATGATTTATGCCCCAATTAAGAGTACCCTTGCACCGTCTACGAGACTTCCAAGAGCTCAGCATGAGAAGCTAAGACCACCAACGGTAATTTCTGGCGCTATTGTATTTGCCCCAATAGCAGTTAAGCTTGTTCCTTCTCCAAGACAAGATAGAGCACAACATGCAAGACTTAGACCTCCTGCTGTAGTTGGAGCAGCAATTGTATTTGCGCCTGTTTCAATTAAGCTTGCTCCTTCTGCTCGACAAGGTAGAGCATCTCACTTTAAGCTTTCACTACCAACTGTAATTGATTCCGCAATTGCTTGGTACGGTCCTCGGGTTCTTTATACCCGCTCTACTAGAGGTGTGCCACAGAGTAGGCTGAGTGCTCCTGTTGTTGTAAATTCAGCACTTGTTTGGTACGGACCTGGCGCTTATCTAACTCAGTCAAGACCAAGAATTACTACCAGAAGCATCCTTAGACCTCCTGTTACATTGGTGGCAGCTATTGTTGTGCCGCAAAGAGTACATCTTGCTGCTGCACCTAGAATTACCAGACGCACATTTATAATTCCTGCCCATCCTGTTGTAGTAAGTAGTGCAGTAATATTTGCGCCAATTTCTGCGAAGCTTGCTCCTTCTACAAGACTTAGCAGAAGCACATATCCACAGCTTGGCGTCCCTGTTGTTGTTAACAGCGCAATTGTATTCGCCCCAATTAAGACTCACTTGGCTTACTCACGAAGAGGCAAGCCCAAGAACTTCTTGACACCTCCGGTAACAGTTGCTCCTCAGTTCTTCCCAAGACCTGTTCAGACACATCTTGCTTATTCTCGACGTGGAGTGCCTAAGTCCAAGCTTAGAACACCAACTCGTGTTCTGGGAGCAATTGTATTCGCCCCAATCGTTGTTAAGTTTGCTTCTCAGAAGCCAATTGAAGTTGATACCAAGAGAGCGCCCCATAGCAAGCTTAGGTTGCCAGTGGTTGTTGGTGGAGCGAGAATATTTAGACCAATTGCAACTAAGCTTGTTGCTTCACCAAGACAATCTAGAACTCCGTACAGCAGACTTAAAGCTCCTGCTGTTATTGCAAGTGCATTTGAATACTTTGGACCTCTTGTTAAGTTGGCACCATCTAAGCGTGGTAAACCATTAAGTAAGCTTAGACCTCCGGTTTCTGTTAGAGGAGCAACAGTCTTTAGACCAGTTGCAGTTAAACTTGCTCCTTCGTTCAGAGGCAAGCCTAAGAGCGTTCTGCTGCCACCAACTGTTGTTGAGGGTGCAGTTGTATTCAGACCGATACAAACAATTCTTTCGCCTTCAAGCAAGCTTGCAAGAGCACCACATAGCGCACTCAGACCGCCAACAGTTATTAGCGGTGCAATTGTATTCGCCCCAATTAGTACCAAGTTTGTTGCTTCCCCAAGATCAGATAGAGCAGCACATTCTGTTCTTAGATTGCCAGCAGTTATTGGTGCAGCAATTGTATTTAGACCAGTTAAGACAACTCTTGCTTATTCGAGATATGGTAAGCCAACTAGTGCCCTTAGAGCGCCAGCCATTGTTCAAGCACAATTCTTCGCTAGACCAATTAAGGTTAGCCTTGCCGCTTCGTTCAGAGGAACTCCAAAGAGCAGGCTACAGGCTCCGACAGTAATTGCTCCTGAGTTCTTTGCTAGACCACTAATAGTTGCTCTGGCCCCAAGCTTTAGAGGAATTCCTAAGAGCAAGCTTGCTGCTCCTGTGGTAATTAGTGCCGCATTTGTTGCTCACCCAATTTCAGTAACTATTGCGAAGCAGAATCTTGTTCAGGATAGGCTAACAAGAGTTTCTAGATACACCCTATTGCCTCCTGTTGTTGTATTTACCGGATCGCAGAAGGGTTATCACTCAAGAACCAAGATTAACTCTAGAGAGAGCAGTTTGGTAATTGTTCTCAATAAGCCTGATACTGATTTTAACAGCAGAGAAAACAACACCTCAATTACTAAACGCGGTACTTCGCGTGATAGAATTAACGATAGAGAAAGTGACATTGATATATCATGAGATATCCAACATTTTTTGAAGATGCAGATGTAATATTCCGAATAACATTTTATTCGGATGAAACAAAAACGACCCCGGTTGACCCAACATCGGTTATATTTACACTTAAAGACCCCTCTGGGAACGTAATAACTCCGTCTGTTACAAATGATCCCGGTATAGGAAAGTTTTCATCTGACTATATATTTGATGTATATGGAGATTGGCAATGGCATTGGCAGACAGAAAATCCAAGAGTCGTTGACCAAGGGGTAATAACTATAGTTCCAAGGAATGTGCCTTAATGTTAATACCAACTGCTGTAACAACTCAAGGTGGATTAAGACAACAATATGTTGGCTATAACACTATAGGCGGATCAACTGAGACAATGGCTTATCTTCGCGTCTATGCGAAGAAGGTTACGCTCGCTAGTGCCAGCTTACTTACATCAATAGATGCTTACATTCGCACGAACACCGATGACCACGCCGCATCATTATACGCATGTGTCTTCTCAGACAATGCAGGCACACCCGATCTCCTGCTCGCGCAGGTCGCGCCCGGAGACGGTGGGGTTATGTTGTATTTGTCAAAAGCGTCAGCAACAAACGGCACGGCTCGTTGGTTCAGTACGCCGATTGGCATGTGGCTTTCAGCAGGCGATTATTGGATCGGGGTACAGATGTTTCAGGGTGCCGGTAATCAGCCTTTTACCATCTATTACGATGCCACCGGATCGGATCGTTATCAGACCTCAAGCTTCAACGGAAACGCAGATTGGGGTGGCCTTTTTGCGCCAACAACGACGGCCAATCAATACTCAATTCGCGGCAGTCTGCTCTCGTGATCTAGGACTATTAAAATAATGCCACTTATACCAACAACAATTATTAGTCCCGCTATTGCTGGCGACACAACTCTTATACAGCAAATTGTAGTTCCTTCTGGTGGTTCTGTTACCGTTGATTTTTCATCAATTCCATCAACATATTTGCATCTTAGAATTGATTGGTTAGCTACAGTAGAAGCATCAGGAGATTTCTTGGAAATGATTTTTAATCATGATTCCGGAGTTAACTATAACAGAGGTGAACAGAATAGTGCATCAGGAAACGCTACCGGAGTTCAGGCTTCAAATGCAGGGGTAAGCGTTTATTGTGGTTATACTCCATCTGTTGGTTCCGATGGTGCCGCTGCTATGGCAACAGGTCGTATTGAAATACCATTCTATGCTATATCGGGTTTCAATAGAACTTGTTATGGACAATGTTCACCTGGAAAACCTATTAGCACTAACTTAACATCTATGTATTTTTCTGGAGCTTGGAACAATACAGCGGTAATAAACCGTATTGAAATATTCCGTTCCGCTCACGATATAGCTGAAGGTTCTATATTTCGTTTGCTCGGTATAAGCATCTAAATAAATGAATGACATTTATACAGAAAATCTTAAGAGAGGTTCATTGCCCACGCTGTAATGCCATAGCTCAGGAGCGCTTGGAGGACAGGGATAAAACTGTTATAATTATCCTATGGTGCGACAAATGCAAACTCAGAAAGGTCCTAGGTTACACAACTCGAAAAGCATTAAAGCTAAGAAAACGTCAGCAAAGATTAAGCGAGTTGGTAAATCAGGAAAGAAGTCCGCGTATTAGAAGTGTCTTGTTGAATAAGATTGAATCGCTTGAGACTGAAATAAGAAAGTCCGAGCTCGGAATCTAAAGGAGCCAGTTTGAAAATAGCTAATATCTTAATTAGCAATGTGTGGGGCGATGTTTCGCCGGAAGCATTAGAAAGAGGAATTGGGGGCAGAGAAGGAGCTTTAATCTATCTCTCTAGGGAGTGGGCGAAGCTTGGTCATGAGGTAACTAACTTCGTTAATGTAGAAGAGAGTTCTAGGTTTGAAGAATCTAGCGGCCCATTCGCTGTTTCTCCTGCTGGGAAATCAAATTTAGCAATGGAATGGCGAGGCGGATATCATGAATATGTTCCTCTCAATCTAACTCGACCAATGCTTGCTAGTTTCCCTTGGGATGTAGCTATAGCTTGGGAATGCCCGTCCACCTTTGAAGATCATAGAATTCTTAATAAAGTAAAGCTTAAAATTTGTGAGATGCAAGTTTGTCACTTTTCGCCGGTAGAAATGGAAGCGGCAGCAAACTATTGTGACTATATAGCAGCTCTATCTCCGTGGCACAAGGAGTTTTTACTTCATCAAGGGCTTGAAATGGATGTTGACGAAGTTGTTGTATTCCCTAATGGAGTAGATATAACTCAATACCCTGAACAACTTGAATTGGGCTTAATATTTGGAGACGCGCCGCAGTTTGTTTATTCTTCCTCTCCGGATAGAGGCTT
>AR_comb_assmDRAFT_10144725_pt1 | contig 16473 bp, 16 predicted proteins | sample ArasoioldDNA_FD_10543 | JGI IMG/M metagenome (IMG submission 10543) | reverse complement strand
TTACCACAATAGCACGGCCCGCCCGAGTCGTCCAAATAATTGTGCCCCCACTCCCCTGCGATTCCATGACACCCACTCCAGACCTTACCGTCAATCACAATTCCACCGCCAACTCCCGAGCCCATAATTATTCCAAATACGACTGATGCCTTTGGGAATTTTTGTCTTACAATTCCCCAGTGTGTTTCGGCCAACGCAAAACAGTTTGCATCATTGGCCAACTCTACTGGGATTTTTAGAACCTCCTGAAGGTCTTTTTTTAGCGGTCTGCCATTTAAAGCAGTACTGTTACAGTTCTTCATGGTTTGCAAATGGGGATCAAGTACCCCCGGTGTTCCAAAACCAATTGTTTTTGATTCCAGCCCTGACTCATTTTGCATTTGCTTGACCAGCTTTTCAATTTGTCGCAGTATGTGCTGGTATCCTTTAGATGCTTCTGTATCGATCCGTGTCCTGATGATTGCAGTAGGATCGTCCAGTGATGGGAGAATGGCGCCTTCAATTTTTGTTCCACCCAGATCTATGCCCCACAGTGGTTGGTTCATATCGATTAGAATTGGTGATGAAGATATTAAGAACCAAAATCTTGGTTCTTTCTTCTAGAGTATTAATTTCTTCTCAAGTTCCTCCAATGATACTCCCTTTGTTTCGGGCACTTTCGTGAGCACCCAAATAAGTTGCAACATCATCATGAAAGCAAAAAACACGAAAATCGGCCATGGGTTTGATCCGAAGATTCCGTGCTCTTTATCCAAAAACACCGGCGTTAGCAGGGTGATGATAGCAGCAAAAACCCAGTGGGTGCTGGCGCCGAAGGACTGACCCAGTGCCCTTACTTTATTGGGGAATACTTCTGCGATAAGAACCCAAATAACGGCTCCCTGGCCAATAGCATGAGAAGCGATGAACAAAAGCAGAAAAGTCATCAGGAAGGGCGGACTTGCTTGAGTTTTAAACGCTATGGCAACCAGGCTCAGGCTAATTATATAACCGATCGAACCAATAATCAGAAGCGTTCTTCTCCCCAACCTGTCGATCAGGTATAAACCCACAAAAGTGAAAATTAAATTCGTACCGCCGATGGCAATTGAATTTGCCAACGACTCGGCGGCGCCCAAGCCAATTCGCGAAAGAATTTCTGGCGCATAGTAGAGAATAAAATTGATGCCTGACATCTGGTTAAAGAAGGCGACAAAAAAAGCAAGCCATAAAACTCTTTTGTACTTACTGCTGAAAATCGTCTCTGATGCTTCATGACTTTCAACTACGGCATTTGCTGCAATAATGTTATTAACTTCTTCATCAGGATTCTCGATGCCAATTTGAGAGAGGACTTTTTTAGCTGCCTGCAAATCGTTTCTGATTGACACCAGCCATCGCGGGCTTTCGGGTACGGTAATGACCATGAATGTATAAATCAACGACGGGATTGCGAGTACTCCAAGCATCCATCGCCAATCCTGGGATCCGCCCACTCCCTGTAACAAATAGTTCGAGATAAAGGCGATCAAAATTCCAAAGACAATATTGAACTGGTACATTGCTGTAAGACGACCTCTTGTCTTTGCTGTCGATATTTCAGAAATATAAGTTGGCGCCACCACAGATGAAACACCGATACCAAGTCCTCCAATGAAACGAAGAAATGAAAAAATGTACGGGTTCGGGGCTAACGCCGTTCCTAGAGCGGAGACAGCGAACAGTACCCCTATCCAAAAAAGCGTTTTTTTCCGTCCAAACCTTTCAGCGGGAATTCCTCCAAGGAGAGCACCCACCACTGTTCCCCACAAGGCCATGGACATGATGAACATTCCATGGAAAAGAGGCGATGTGTGCCACAAGTTTTTAATCGGCTCGTTAGCTCCAGAAATAACAACAGTATCAAACCCAAAAATAAAACCGGCGAGAGCTGCTACGATAGAATATTGAAAGAGGTTGTTTTTCGCCATAAGCAGTGGATCTTTAGTTAAGGAAGGTATGAAAACTAAAGCAACTTGCTTGCTCTTTGAAGATCTTCCGGCGTATCAATTTCGATTCCCATATAGTCGACACAAACCATGCGAAGGGGAATGCCATTTTCAAGGTAACGCAGACATTCAATTTTCTCTGCTGCTTCTAATGGGGTTCGTGGCCAATTCGTAAAATCAATCAGTGCTTTTTTTCGGAAACCGTACACCCCAATGTGCTCGTAGTATGCAATTGCAGCTTGCGAGTCTCTTGGGTAAGGAATTACACTTCGGCTGAAAAAAAGTGAATCCATATTTTTGTCAACGGCCACTTTGACAAAATTAGGGTCATTGATTTCGTTTTCGTCTGTTAGGTGCTGCATGAGAGAGGCCACTTGGACGGCTGGATCATCAAATTGGGCTAGTAATTTTTCAAGTGGCTCTTTTTTGATGAAGGGAGTATCGCCTTGAATATTGAGGATAATGTCCACCTCCATTTGTTCTGCCGCCTCCGCAATTCTATCTGAACCACTCTCGTGTTCTTTCTTGCTCATGACGGCCTTGCCGCGATTGGATTGAATTTCTTCGAAAATAATTTTGCTATCTGTTACCACAATTACGTCATCAAACAATTGAGTTGACATCGTCGCCTCGTACGTTCGCAGAATCACGCTTTTGTTGGCCAGCATCTGCATAAGCTTGCCTGGGAAGCGTGTAGCATCATACCTTGCAGGGATCATCGCAATTCTCTTCATCGTGTAAAAATAACGGAGAATAAATAAAGAGATGGACCAGCTGCATGAATTGTTGGCGTTGAAGAGTGCGACGCAACGGAAGTTAACTAGACATACAGGTGCCGGGCAACAAAGAAAATTATTTCAATTTTTGTAAAGCGTCGGCTAGTTTCGAAATCATTTCATCCATCTCCTCTTTTTTACATGTGCCAACGCTCAACCTGTACCACGGTGAATTACGGCTTGCGCCGAAAGCGTAGAACGGAACAACGGCAAGACTAGCCTCATTGAGAAGGTAAGCAGTTACATCACTCTGATTAGAAAGCAATTTTCCTTCCCCAGTTTTTTTACCCGCCAGGTCGATTTTTATTGTAAGGTAAATGGCCGCTTCGGGAGCAATCGCGTCGACAGCAAGTCCCATGTTCTTCAACTTCATGAATCCGTCGTAGATACGCCGCAGCCGCTCCTCAATTTCTTTTTTGAAATGAGCGAGATATTTTTCTATTGCTTCACGTTCGGGCAGAAATTTCGCCGTTGCCTTTTGCTCAGCCATTGGCGCCCACGCACCCACGTGCGTAAGAATAGCTTTCATCTTTGTCATCACAACGGAAGGGCCCATGCTCCACCCCACACGAACCCCAGTTGATGCAAATACCTTACTGATCGCGTCAATGTAAATTGTATAGTTTCTCATCGCGGGTCGCAGGTTAACCGGGTCGTAGTGTTTAATGTTGCCGTACGTCAAATGCCAATACATTTGGTCAAACATTACATACAATTTCTTGTCGCTGTCACCTCGACGTACATTTTCAGCAAGGACCATATCGCAAATTGCTTCCAGTTCGTGTTTTGCGAAAGTTGTGCCGGTTGGATTTTGCGGAGAGCAAAGGGCAATTAGCGTCGCATCCTTTAAAAACGGCGCCATCTCCTTTGCCGTTGGCATGAAATTGTTTTCCGGCTTCGCTTCAACCACCACATGTTGGCCCCCCACAAAATGCGTGTAATGATTGTTGTTCCATGAGGGAACCGCATATATAATTTTGTCTCCCTTGTCGCAAATAGCACGAAAGGCCGCATAGATGAGAGGGCGCCCACCGGATGCTACGAGGATTTCATTCGGGCCGTAGTCCAGACCTTCCATTTCTTTTATGAAACTGGAGATTGCTTTTCTTAAATCAAGATTGCCTTCCGCCGCGGGGTAGTTGGTAAAATGATTTCTATACGCATCAATAATTGCATCTTCCAGTTCTTTCGGAATTGGAAAAATAGCTGGATCAAAATCCCCTACCGTAAAATTATAGATGCGGTGTCCCTGGCTTATTTTTTCGCGGATCTCACCACCCAATTTTACAATTTCGGATCCAATCAGTGTTTCAGAAAGATTTGACAACTTCATCTACCAACATTTATATGCAAAAGTAAGAGTGCTAACAATTAATTGGGTGCGACGCGAATGAAAAAGGCCGCAAGAGCGGCCCCATTTATAGGATAAGAATTAAGAATTAATGTTTTCCGTGACCCTTTCCATTGCCTCCCCCATTACCATGACCATTTCCGCCACCTCCATTTCCATTACCATTTCCATTGCCCCTGCCACCCGCATTACCCATAGCAATGCCATTATGATTTCCATTGTCGTGACCGTTGTATTTCGGATGGCCCTTTACAACATAATATTTCGGATCGTCACTATTTCTTATGATAATCTGGTCGTTTTTTCTTCCCCTATAAGGAGCGTACTTCACCCGATATACATCTGCATGCAAGTAGGGCCTGGGTTCGTTTATGACCACTTTGTAACCTGAATACACATCATAGTGGCGATAGCGAACTGGTAGTGACACAGCAAAGAGCCAACGACCTCCTGATAAATAAACATACTGATGACGAGGAACCCAATAATATACGTCGATATCCGGCATATAATAGTATTCGACATAATCATATCCGACCGGACCCCAAACAGGTTGAGCCCCGATGTTGACATTAAGACCAATGCTGACTTGTGCTTGTGAATTCTCCGCGCACGCAATTGCGCCAAAAAAAATAACTATAGCAAGAAGGATTTTTTTCATGGGTAATTGATTTGACCGTGAATGTTTTTCAAAGACCCTGCCAAATAAGGATAAAAATTCTCCAAAAGCAAGTCGATGAATTGATTTACAAGACAGAAAGTATTGGTTTGTTGGTTTATCTAAGAAAATCTACGATGAGCAGGTCGCGTGCAGTGTGCAGTTCAACCTACGCCACTGATTGGACTGATGACGCTAGAGAAGCTATTTGCGACAGCGTCTCAAAACTGTGAGCCACTTTGGAGATTCGAACTCCAGACCTGTTGTTTACGAAACAACCGCTCTGACCGACTGAGCTAAAGTGGCAGACAAAAACGCCGTGGTGGCGATTGCAAGACAAATATAGAAAAGCGAGAGAACAACCGGGCAGTGAAGCACGCTAATCATATTACGACTATTTAGATTTTTATAAAACCGTGTTAAACCAGATTCTCACACTCGACTTGCGGGTAACAAAAAGCGTTATAAAACAGCTTAACCATTTTATCATGCACCTGCGAAAAACAATTATTATCTCCCTTTCTAGTGTGATTGCCTTCGGTTGTAAGAAGCAAAATAATAACAGCAGCACAAATCAAGTCGATGGCTGTGTATCTCAAAGAAGTTACAAAGACGGAGACATCATCGAAGGTCAATACATAGTGGCGTATAAACTGTCTTCCCTGGATGCACGCGTGGCCTCAACACAACGCATTTCAAAAGTGAGTGAAGACGTGCTTCAACGAAACAAGATAAGCTCTACGGCGATAAAAATCACATTCCAAGGGGAACCTGGCGGCTTTGTTGCGCATCTGTCTGCACAAGAAGCGGCAGCCTTAAAGAGAGATGCTGATGTGGAAGCTGTTGAACCAGACAGGTTCGTTGCCCTCAGCACATGTTTTACAGTTGCTGAGCCACGACTGGTTACATGGAATGTTAATCGTGTTGGGTATGGCGATGGCACCGGAAAAACAGCATGGATCATTGACACCGGGATCGAATTTGATCATCCCGATCTCAATGTAGACCAGGCAAGAAGTAAATCATTTATAACCGGGGCGGCTTCAGCAGACGATGAGAACGGACATGGCACACATGTGGCCGGCATAATCGGCGCGAAAAATAACACCTTTGGTGTGCTAGGCGTTGCATCGGGGGCATCATTGGTCTCGTTGCGCGTGCTGGACAAAGACGGAACTGGTTCGCTATCGTCCATCATCCAAGCACTCGGTTACGTGAATACGAACGGTAATGCAGGAGATGTGGTTAACATGAGTCTTGGCGAGGACAGTGTTTCATCTATCCTGGACAAGCAAGTACAAAACACCGCGGCAAGAGGGATATACATTGCTATTGCGGCAGGAAACGACAAAGAACCGGCGAGAAATTTTTCCCCCGGCCGCGCAAATGGTACCAACATTTTTACTGTATCGGCTATTGACAGCCTTGACAACTTCGCAAGCTTTTCAAACTACGGGAATGATGTGGTGGATTTTGCGTTACCGGGCGTTCATATCTTATCCACATACATTGGGAAAAAATATGCATACATGAGTGGCACTTCAATGGCTGCTCCTCACATAGCCGGATTGCTGTTGTTGAGGGGAAGAAATGTTGCGACATCAGGGGTCGCTAAAAATGATCCCGACGGAACTCCGGATCCGATTGCGCATTATTGATCGTTGTCGCGTTTCCCACGCTTGTCTTTTTGTTTATCTCGCCGTCTTTTTGAGTCATAATTCCATGCGCCTTTGACTTTCTCGTCGGCGGGATCGATCTCACTTCTTTCTTGTGCCGCAAAATTTATGTGTTTGTCACGGTTTGCTTCGGCCGGCACATCCAGATGCCTGTCCTTTTGTTTTTTGTTCATACGTTACTTTTTGGATGTTGTATCATGGGCAACTGTATCGTTCATCCGATTATAGCTATTCGTGTCTCCCAGCCCATGATTGGGGCCACCTTCCGGCATGTTTCCTGTGTTCGTATTGATTGTGGTACTATCCGCGGCTTTGGTAGTGCTGGAAGAATTATGACAGGAAGCGACAACCAGCGCTAGAAATACGGCTACTATTTGAGTCTTCATTATTGTTACTTTTTCATCCCAGTATCCTGCATTTTGTTTGGCAACAAAGAAGTATCCTTCTTCATGATGCCGCCACTTGTGTCAGTCATGCTGCTTCCAACACCGGTATCATAAACGTTAGTATTATCTTTTGCTGCACTACTATCCGTTGTGCTTGAACTGGTTCCTGAATTATTACAGGCCGCTGCTAAACCAGCAGCAAATGCTATCAATATCATCTTCTTCATATACTGTGGTTTTAATCCGGTAATGAAATATCAATTATGCTGCCAGTATTGTTTCTGTGCCAGGTGCATTTTCCTGGAGAGCAATGCAAACCCAGTTCGTGCAACCTGCAACTATTACACGTTAGGGGTTATGATTTTCTGCCTTTATCTTTTTTATGATTTGAAATTTCCTTTAAAGTCTTTGCGGAATCTTTGAAAGTCAGGAATGGAAACGTTTTGCACATAAGGATTTTCCGGATGGTGAAGGATGTATTCCTGGTGATAATCCTCGGCTTCGTAAAAGCTCGTGAAGGGCTTTACTTCGGTAACTATTTTTCTCGAATATTTTTTTTCGTCTGCCAACCTTTTAATTTCCGATTCTACAATTTGTTTTTCCTTGTCATTCCTGTAAAATGCAATGGAGCGATATTGAGTTCCAACATCATTACCCTGCCGATTTATTTCGGTAGGATCATGGCTTGCAAAGAAAGCCTTTACCAATGTCTCGAACGAGATCTTCGATGGGTCGTAATAGACTTGCACTGACTCTGCGTGACCGGTTTCCCCGCTGCTTACTTTTTCGTAATCGGGATGTGTATCCGTGCCGCCTGCATACCCTGAGACGGCGTCACGGACACCGACAAGGCTTTGAAACACGATCTCTGTATGCCAAAAACATCCTTCTGCAAAAGTGGCGACTGCCTCGGCCGAAGAAGGCTTTTGGTGAATGCCTGCGAAGATCTTCGCCTTGCTATCTTGTGTTTGTGCGCACCCTGCAAAAAAGATAATTGAACCGAGAGTAGCAATGATTGCTTTCATGACGTAAAAATTTATTGCTTTGAGTTTGTTGGTGGCTTGCCTCCTTCGGGCACAAAAATGAGGGCTGCAGAATTCATGCAATAGCGTTTGCCAGTGGGAGCCGGACCGTCATCGAACACATGTCCTAAGTGTGACCCGCTTTTGCTGTCAACAACTGCCCAACGCGTCGTTCCATAGCTAGTATCCAGCACCAGGCGAACAGCATCTGGATTTATTGGCGCATAGAAGCTTGGCCAGCCCGTTCCTGAATTAAATTTGGTTTCTGAGCTAAATAGCGGCTGTAGGGAAGCGGCAGAATAATAGGTCCCTTTTTCGTAGAAGTGATCATATTTGCCCGTAAACGGCCTTTCTGTTCCTTCCTCGCGAAGAATGTGATATTGTTCTGGTGTTAGTCTCTCCTTCCATTGCGCATCTGTTAATTTCATCGCGTACACTGTTTTGCCCTCCGCAATGGGAGGATTCGGATATTTTTGATTTTTCGACTGACCCATACTGCAACCGGAGTTGAGCAATCCAAGGAAAGCGAAGATAAAAGTGAGTCGTACCATCTGATAATTTTTACAGTAAATAAACGAAATCTGGGTGGCTACGGTTTGTCAGCTAGTTTGCAAAGCAGGGATATTAACAACTATTTTAGTAAAGTTAAGCGCCTAGCTCGCGATACGATTTCCACAGAATTTTAATGTCTTGGACAGGTTCATAATCCCTGGCATACCAGTAATCTACCATCCGCAAACTTTCTGCTGGTAATTGTTGTTCGCTTTCAAGCGAGGCTCCATTACATCCAATGACCGCTCTGCGCAAGTGTGGGAGATCATTGCTGGCAGTTGTATAACCGACCCATGTTTTCCTTGCCGCAAATACCTGCAAGCAATTGTAAAAAAAAGAAAGGGGGTTTCTGACAAAAATGAAATGAAATGGAAATGTGACGACAAAGGCAGCTGACGATGTAACATCGATTAGCCGTTTTATGCGGCGATTATACGAATCAGCGATTTTAAACTCATCTTCTTTTGACAGCGTTTCGCCTGATGCATCCTTTGAATCACTGCCCACGATGCTTTGACTTTTTGAAGCATGAAATTTCACTCGAACTCCGTTAGGAAGCGTCTGAACGGCGTCGATGATATCTTTAAAGGACAATGTACCCTCACAAAAGATTACTTCTTTAAAACTGATGGTGGCTTGTAGCATATTTATCCTTTTCCAATAGCCAATGCCGTCCGGTTCCTCTTCACTCACTGCCACTCGACCCAAGATCTTTTCATGAAGCCCCGCATGCTCCATCAATTCCTTACAAGAGTAAAATTCGCTTTCGGAGCCAACTATCAACGTCTGCGGTTGCTCGTCTTTGTCATCGCTTGTTTTCAAAACGTTGTTTTGGACCAACAGCCAGCGAATGATACTGATAAGGAAGAAAGCTATGACCGCGCCGAACAACACGATGCCGCGCGAAAACCGAAACCGTTCTGGCAGCAACGCGTACGCGGAAAGTAAAACAAGAGTGGCAATAAGTGTAGACCTTACCAGCTTGGATCGGCGATACCATTTATCATACAGCCCTGCATAATATGCTACGATTAGGTAAACAATGGTGAACGCCGGGAACGAAACCGAGAGCAATTCATTCGGATACTGCGTGTCTGGGCGAACGTACGTTGCCCAGATGTTTTTCATTATCCAAAATGAGAAGAGTATCAGCAAAGCGTCGATAAAAGGAAGACCCATCCAAACAATAAATTTGCCCAGAGCCGACATTACCGCCCGAACCAAAATTGCGATGTGGATGAGAAAATTAAAGGCGCTTGCTTTTCCACCACGATAATGCTTGCGCACAAAAATGCTCATTGCCTTATAGAACATTCGCACATAGTTCAGACTTCCTTTTCGCGTGCTCTCCCCTTTGAAATGAAGAATACTCGCTTCGGCAATGTAATAGTTCTTAAACCCCATTTTTTGAATGCGATAACTCAGGTCAACATCCTCGCCATACATGAAGAAAACGTCATCGAAGCCGGCTAATTGCTCGAGCAGATCTCGACGGACCATCACATAGGCACCCGCGAGCACATCCACTTCGTGATTCTTGTTTTCATCCAAGTGTCCCAGGTGATATCTTGAAAATGTTTTTGATTTTGGGAAAAGCCTAGCGAATCCAAACAGTTTAAACAAAGAAGTTACCGGTGAGGGAAAGGCGCGCTTCGATTCTTTAAGAAGGTAGCCACGACCATCGAGCATTTTGACTCCTACCGCGCCAGCGTCATTGTGAGTTTCGAAAAAAGACAAGCACTTAGAAAAACAATCTTCGGACACAATCGTGTCGGGGTTTAAGAACAGTACATATTTGCCGGTGGACATTTTATAGCCCTGGTTGCAGGCTTTGGCAAATCCGACATTTTGGTTGTTACTGATAAATCGAACGCAGGGAAACAGAGGTTTTAAATAAGCCACGCTGTTGTCCCGAGAATTGTTGTCTATAGCAATTATCTCCGCTTGTATTTTTGACGTGTTAATAGCCTTTTGAACTGAACAAAGGCATTGTTCCAGAAAATGCTTTACGTTATAATTTACAACGACGACAGACAGGTGCATGATCAAAATGTATTCAAATCTAAAATGTAATCCGGACATTTGGGATAGTAATGTAAAATCCACGGTTATCTTTGCCCATGCTCAAAACCACTCTCATTAAAGCGGTGAATGCTGGCGCCTCGGAGCTAACCCGTTTCTTCAATAAAAGTTTTACCGTAAGCAATAAGCAAGGAATAAATAATCTTGTCACCGAAGCTGATCATGCATCAGAAAAAGCAATACTGAATGTGATCAAAAGAGAATTTCCTAATCATTACATCTTGAGTGAGGAAGCGGGTGAGATTGTCCAGGATTCAAATTATAAATGGATTGTCGATCCAATTGATGGAACTGTAAATTTTGCGCACGGCATTCCTATTTGTTGCGTGTCCATTGCGATCGAACACCAGGGGGAGATTATTATGGGCGCCGTGTACAATCCGAATTTGAATGAGTTGTTTTTTGCCGAAAAAGGCGAGGGTTCTTCTTTGAATGGAGACAAAATTTCAGTGAGTGAAAAAATAAATGTAATCAATGCGTGCTTGGTAACAGGTTTTCCTTACACGTACCTGGACATGCCCAATGGGCCCCTGCAGGTCTTTGAAAGATTCATACGAAAGGGAATTCCCGTGCGTCGTTTGGGCTCCGCGGCCATCGATCTTTGTTGGGTTGCGGCGGGGCGATTTGACGGATTCTATGAACATAAACTAGAAGCGTGGGACAGCGCGGCGGGTTACTTAATTGTGGAAGAGGCGGGAGGAACGGTAAGTGACTTCAAAGGCAATAAGTTTTCCCATTATCAACCACATGTGCTAGCAACGAATGGAAAAATTCATGATGAGATGCTCAAGTGGATTAACGATACCCCCTCATAACAGTAGATCACTTTACAATCAACTTTCCGTCGGAGTAAATTGGTAACACATTAGCCTCGTCTGCTGTTAAGCAGTAGCGAATATCATTTTCCAATCCGAAATTCATCAGCCGGTGATAGTGCGACGCGCCATTTTTCTTGATGAATGCGAACAGATCTTTCTTTCCTTTCTCATACATAGCCTCGGCCATATGCGAAGAGTCGCAGTTGACGTGAAAGTGCTTCCTTATTCTTGAAATAACGGCTCCGGCAAACAAAGTATCTTCCATATTGACCTTGTCCTTCCACGCTGCGCATCCAAGGATCACATTGCGATTCATCGTTATCAAGTGCTCACAGACAGCAGAAAGATTAGAGAATGATCCCGTTACAATTTCTTTGGCTCCTTTTTCGAGGGCCATGTGCAGCAACCGCGTGCCATTGGTTGTTGTTAGCACCAGGGTCTTTCCCTTAATAAATTCAGCAGGATATTCAAAGGGAGAGTTCCCGTTTCCCAACCCCTCCGCGATTTTGCCGTCCCGCTCACCCGCGGTGATCCCGTCTATTTGTCGGCCCAATTCAATGCATCGGCTTACACTCTCAACTGGAATCACAGATTTGGCCCCGTTGGACAGAGCGGTCGCAATTGTTGAAGTCGCGCGCAAAACATCGATGATCACTACGATGCTGTTAGACACATCATATAAATGCACAAGAGCTGGTGAAAGGGATGTGTGTAAGGCTGGCCTGTTCGTCATTCAGGCAAATGTACCGGAATCGGTGTTTACTTCTCGAGGAGTCCTTTCCATTTATTGCCTTCCGCATATTCTTTGATCACCTTATTCCTCACTTGAAGTAAACTCTTGACATACCGCGTGAGATAAAACGAGTTCAATAATTTTCCGATGGCACCATATGGGCTTTCAAAATGAAAGAGATCAATCATGATGGTGCCGTTATCACACGGTTTAAAATGATGCTCGTGTTTCATTAGCTTAAACGAACCATCCGCCTGCTCATCCACAAATCGTGAAGGGTGCTGCATTTCGGTAATTCTTACGCGCATTACGCGCGTTTTAAAAAGGTGCTTTGCTTTCCAGGTAACTGTTTCGTCTTTTCCAATCAGGCCAAATCTTGTTCCGGCTACCGCTTCTTCGCGATGTTGTCTCATGGATACTTTGTGCAGATCAACATTGCGGCTGAGATCGAATACCCTTTCGACGGGGGCCTGGATAAATGTCGTGAGATGTATTAAAGGCATGGGATATGGATTATGCTTGTTAAATTATTATATTTTTTTTCAACAAGCAAGCCGAAATCAATTTTTTAGGAAAACGGCATCTTAACAACTTTTGCCTGTAACAGTTTATCGCGAACCTTTATGTAAATGGTCGTGTCGAGAGCAGTAAATGCTTTTCTTACATATCCCATTCCTATAGCTTTTCCCAGGCTGGGCGATTGTGTGCCCGATGTTACGACTCCAAGAACAACGTCCGAGAAATCTTTTATCTCATAGCCATGCCGGGGAATGCCTTTTTCGATCATTTCGAATCCCACAAGTTTTCGTTCAATTCCGCGTTCCTTTTGCTGCTCGAGGATTTGTTTTGCTGTGAATTCCTTGTTGAATTTTGTTATCCACCCGAGCCCGGCCTCGAGCGGGGATGTGTTGTCATCTATATCATTTCCATAAAGGCAATAGCCCATTTCTAGTCTTAGGGTGTCCCTGGCGCCAAGCCCGATCGGTTTTAGCCCTTGTGGTTTGCCAATTTCAAAAATTGCATCCCAAATTTTTTCGGCAGCGTCGTCCTTGTCTTCAAAATACATCTCTACGCCCCCAGCTCCTGTGTAACCAGTTGCACTCACAAGCACATTATCTATCTCGGCAAACTTCCCTTTGGCAAATGTGTAATATTTCAAATTCAAAATATCCATTTCAGTGAGTGGCTGTAAAATTTTTGTGGCGTTTGGTCCCTGGATTGCCAACAAACAAGTTCTGTCGGAGATGTTGTGCATCTCAACATTCTTATGATTGTTTCGTGCAATCCAGTCCCAATCTTTTTCGATGTTGGCGGCATTCACAACGATCATGTATACCTTGTTCTCTTCGATGCAGTATACAAGCAGGTCATCAACAATCCCTCCCGTTTCATTGGTCATACAACTATACTGCGCTTTCCCCGGAGTAAGCTTCGACGCGTCATTGGTAGTTACGCGTTGAATGAGATCGAGAGCATTCTCTCCTTTTAAAATAAATTCGCCCATGTGACTTACATCAAACACACCGGCATTGTTTCTCACAGCCGCGTGCTCATCATTAATGCCCGTGTAGCTGATTGGCATATTGTAGCCGGCGAACTCGGCCATTTTTGCGCCAAGCGCAATATGTTTTCTAACGAATGGAGTATTCTTCATTGAACCAAATTTGTGAACTGCTCGCTTCGCTAACGGTCCGATCTGGCAAATAAGCAGCAGGCAAATGTAAAAGCAATTTATCTCGCTGCCTCACAAAACGAAGGCCCTGCTAAAAAACAGAGCCTTTTGATCCCGACACATGTGTCGGGACTCCAACTTCAACCGAGTTTAGTTGAGTAGTGTGGTAAATGGTGAGTATGTAAGTCTGTCAAGGGATGCCACGTCGCCTTGCTTTGCACTTCCTTTCTTATTTCCATTACTCTTTTCAATGCTGTCTTTTTTTTCCTGCTGTTCGATTTTTCTTAGTTCATTCTGAAGCTCTTTCTTCCTGTTTTTCTGGTCATCATCATTGTTATCATATCGGTAATCTTCGTTATCATTTTTCGTTGGCTTCAAAGGATTAAACAACACGCCATCTTTGCCCATCACATAGTCTACGTTAGCTTCCAGGTTAAAGAAATCATCGTAATCCCAATCGCTGCGCCAGCGACGTCCCCAATACTGTCCCCTCACCACTTTACGCACCACCCACGGGTTATAAGATTCCAACACCGATTCATCAAAATTGATTTTCTTGCCGGGTGGCATTTCGATTTCAACAATCACTCCTTGTCCCCGAAACTTACTGCTCCTGTTAATAGTCAATCCGCTGCCCAGGTTTAAAATGCTGTCCTGGGAACTCACTCGAAAGAGAGTTCTAGCAGCACGAGTTTGAGCGTCGGATAAACTACTTCCCGTGCTATATTTGAAAAGGCGGACGTGAAAAACAGAATCCTCACTTTTGCCTACACGAATTTTCACGTTATTATATCTCAGAGAATCATCTGTGACGTCCCAGCCGGCATTATCATCATGGATCCACCACATGGAACCGCTATAGCGAACTTGCGGTTCATTCACGCGTACAATCATTCTTCCATTTGTCGGCTGAAAAATGGGAATATCAATCGCGTCTGTTCTTTCATACACTCTCACATCCTTTGCTATGCTTGCGGCAAATACCACTGCACACACCCAGCCAACGATCCACAGACCGCCGAAGATCCAGCTCAAGTGAGAGTTCCGGGAGCGCACCTGCACAATTCTTCTTACGAGCCATGTCATGAACGCTACCACGGGTACCATAATGAAAAAAAACAGTGTTCCCCATGCGGATAATTTTTGAACATTTGAGGTCCATAAGAAATTGTTGATAGGCCCAGCTGCAACTCCCCCGAAGATCAACGCCATTAATACAGCAAATAACGCTAAAGCGATACAACCCGCTACAAATATGAAAAACGCTTTAAAAATTACACCAATGACATGTCCAAGACCCCGGGCGGCGGGTCGGGCTGTTTGAGCTACTTCAGTTGCCCATGTTTTACCCCTGGTGTTTGCAAATTCTTTAGCTCTTACACCCAGATCCTCTGCTGACGTTTTTACCTCCTGACCCCAGGTTTGCATGCGAGTTTTGAAATCACCCATTCCTTCCTGCACATTTTGGCGAATTCGGTTGACATCCACTTTTTCACCACGCATTTCCATTTTTTCAAATGGACTTCTTGCCTCCGGTAGCACCATCCAAAGAATAATATATGCAAGCATGAAGGTGCCCGTAAAAGGAGCGATCACTATGTTTGGAAAAATATCGCGGTGCCAGGAGAAGAAGATTCCATTAAACGTCCCGAACATGATGTTGAGTAATAGTGGAGAGATGAAAATCAGCCTGATGATCCACGGCTGTATGTTGAAATAGGCTCCCAGTCCACCCGCTACTCCACCAACCACTTTATTGTCGGGATTTCGGAACAACCTCTTTCCGGTATAATTGTCCAGGTCTTTTGCAGGCAACACGATCCAGAGGATGATATAAAGCAGGATGCCGAAACCAGCGGTGAAAACAAAGAGCAACATGAGAATTCTCATCACTGCAGGATCGATATCGAGATAATTCGCAATTCCTGAAGCAACACCACCAAGTATTTTGTCACTGGAGTCGCGATATAAGCGTCCGCGTTTCTTGGTTTTGTACGTTTCTTCGGATGAAGGCCTTTGTTGAGCCCCCGCAGCAATGGTTTCTCTTTCGGCTGCTTCAAAATCCTCAGGCCTGCCCATAGCGGTGATGATCTCGTCCACATCTGCATCGGTAACTGAATCCGCGCCTTTCCTGATCTTTTCGCTCATTAATTCAGCTATTCGACTTTCTATGTCATTGATAATTTCATCACGACCCTCTTCATTCGAAAAATAACGGCGAAGTGTCTCAATATAGGCCTGTAGCTTTTCGTATGCAGAATCTTCAATCGGTATCACTCTGCCGCTAAGGTTTATGTTGATAATCTTTTTCATTGTGATAAATTTTTGGTTGAAGCCCGTGTGAAGCGGGAAATTATTATTGGTTGAGTGGTTCGTTGGATGTTTTGTTTGCTAATGCATTTACGCCGTTAGCTAACTCCTGCCAGGTTTGCTCGAGTTCTTTATAAAAAGCCTCTCCCTTAGGGGTTAGCGAAAAATATTTTCTGGGAGGACCCGAATTGCTCTCCACCCAGCGGTAGGTGAGCATTTCTGCATTTTTCAACCTTGTCAGTAAGGGATAGAGCGTGCCCTCCAAAATATGCAGTCCGGCTGTCCGCATTTCTTCAACGATGTCGCTGGGGTATGCCTCGCCACGCCGAATAATCGAAAGGATACAAAATTCAAGAATCCCCTTCCTCATCTGGCTCTGTGTGTTTTCTATGTTCATAATTGGGTTTAAAAAGTCCCTAAAATCATCTTGACCGCACAAAGATAGGGTGATATTTGGTACTATGCAACAC
>AR_comb_assmDRAFT_10705920_pt1 | contig 16481 bp, 12 predicted proteins | sample ArasoioldDNA_FD_10543 | JGI IMG/M metagenome (IMG submission 10543) | reverse complement strand
AGCGGGCTAAAACCAACTATTACAACAAGGAACTCTACCCGAGAGGCGGGCAGAAAATGGGTACGTTATCTCACAAAGCAAAATTCATTTGGGATATGACAATCGTTTGACCTGGAATGCTGCACGGATCAAACCGGGAATTTGAAAAAAAACTCCGCCGTAACCCGGGCGGAGTTTAGAATCGATAACCTATTTCTTTAAAACCCGGAGCACGCCGTTGAATCAGAATTACAGTGATTATTGCAAATCCATCTACCAATATTACCAGCACCCGCCTTTACGCCACTAGTATCTGTAGTTGAGGGGAACGTTGCGTTTTGAATATTGGCATAAGTCAGGGTAGAAAGGAAGGTTTCCAACCTGATGTAATCGGCAGCAATTGAATCTGGGATCGGGTTGCCACCGTTGACACATTGCATACTAAGTTGAAGAGCCGAAGCCTGGAAGAAAGCTCTCTTAACCCAATTGTTTTGAGCAGGCCAAAGATTCACTCCATCCTGCTGATTTATTTCGAGAGAGCCGTATTTCACAGTTTGACACCAGGTGACATCCGCTTTATTGAACCAATATCCCTGAGAGAATGCACACCATTGTAATGTCGGTGGCTCAGCTGGTGGCAATGCCGGTGTACAGTCCTGCTTACAATAATAAAAAGCGGTTGCCCACTCATTTGTATTACCAGGATTTATTAAGAAGGGTGCTCCCCATGCAGCTTGCTCGCTGCCTGTGTTACAGTCGCCCCCACCCGCAATTTGTTTTACAGATGCACGCATGGCTACATAGTATTGTGTATTGCTTGGGCACTGCCCGCTATTGTCTGATGCAAGAGCAGATAAAGGTGCTCTGAATGTGAAGGTTTGTCTTAGATCGCAAAAATCTAATTTCTCCTTACCTGGAAATTGTTCATGATCCGGATTGCCACTGTCGGGATTGCGCGGAATAAGAAATTCCTGACCAGCATAACAGGACACATTTCCAAGATACCAATCATCGGCAACATCGTAAGTCAAATACAAATATTTGTCATCATTTCCAACAGTGACAGTGCCTATATCTGTTCCGTCTTTAATTTTCAAATTTGAAGTGAGAGGAGATCCACAATAAAAAACAGAATGCGAACTCAGTACTGGCTCATATATTGTTGACGGTGGAAGTTCAGCCGAAGGAGGCCTTGGAGGATCAACTGGTCGCTGTTTTTTACAGGAAAAGATTGTAATAACAACAAGTGCAAAGACTGCAATTTGGTTCCGTTTCAGGATAGGGTACATCATTTTCAGTTTGGGTTACGAATTCGGTTGTTCAACCAGGATAGAGAATTGCAGTTTTTCCAGGATGGAGTTTCAAAAATATAAGGTAATAATTGAAAATGCAAGCACTGACGCAAGTTTTGATCAAAAAATATTTTGTGTAGCGCTTATAATAGTTGTATGTATTACTCACCAGCGCTGCGCGAAAGCGCCTTCGTAATTCTTCGCAGTGCTATTGTAACGATCTTATTCTCACTTACCTTAAACTGTTGGCGATGTAACCTTTAAATCTTTTTTTTCAAAAACTTGTTCCTTTTTCCAACGCCCGCCCACCAGCCTGCGTAAATGAATATATGTAAGTCACCTATGACTACTATGAAAACATCAAACTCTATGTGAACTAAATCCAAGATCCTATTGAAGAACCAAGGAAAATTCAAAATCCAATATGAAGACCACCAAACAAACCCGTAACAAAAAAGAAATTATCATGTAAACCAAATCCCGTGATTAAAATTCAAATCTATTTGAAAAGCCACAGACATCGAGTTTGATTGTCCAATAACCGAAAAAAACCAAGTCCAATTTCAAGAAAAACCGAAGTTCTTTACCATTGAAAAACCAGGCAATCCAGATCCTAATGAAATCCATTCCATTTCATATGAGAGGCTGCATAACAGATGTTATGCTGTTAGAAAAACAATAACAGCCTTCATAAATCTACTGCAGCCATTCCGCCAAAGCGGATGGCTGCAGCTAGAAAAAAATTAAAATGGGATTAAAGTTCTTTGACGTTGAAAATCATCAGCTTTAGAAAGCTGGAAGCAAAGTATTTCTTTGCGCGTGTAGTAATAACACTATTGCGATTCCGAAATTCGGACAGTATTTTTGGCAGCGTTAGCATTAGCTGATTTTTTAAGATCCTGATCCCTTGCAAAACCACGACAAATCACTAAATGTCTTTCAAAAGTACCCTATCCGAACTAGACCTTACTACAGGTTGTATCCGTAATGACCGGCGGATGCAAGAGGTACTTTACAAACAGTATTGTTCCGCAATGTTGGCACTTTGCAGGTCTTATGCAAAGAATGATGAGGATGCCAGAGAAATACTACAAGACGGTTTTCTAAAAGTTTTCCAGCAAATAAGCAGGTACGATTCAGGCAAGGCATCCTTGTATACCTGGATGCGCACGATAATGATCCGCACCGCGATAGATTTTTTACGTAAGAAAAATAAAGCACAGGTGGCAATAGAATGGAAAGAAGAACATGATCCTGTTATTGATGCGGAGGCATTGGAGCGTGTGTCGGCGCAGCAGATACTATACCTGCTGCAGAATTTGCCGGAAACCAGCAGAGCGGTGTTTAATTTATATGTAACCGAAGGATATAATCACAGAGAGATAGGAGAATTATTGAACATCAGTGACGGAACAAGTAAATGGCATTTAAGCGAAGCGAGAAAATACTTAACCAATACACTAAAATCGAAAGAAAGAGCATAGCATGAAATATATACGTCATCCCCAAAACCAGGTCATAGAAAGGAAGCTTGAACAGCTACCTTCTCTGGATGCAGAATTCCTATGGAATGACATGCATTCAATCCTGGATAAAGAGATGCCCCAAAAGAAGGAAAGGCGTCCATTTATAGCTTGGCTTCTTACTGGTAAATCGCTCTTCTTATTAAGCATTGCATCCATAATTATGGTTACTGGTATTTCTCTATTTTACTTATCAAATAAACAAAGCTCTATCGAAAATAAATTTTCACAATCACAAAAGTCCAATCCAACAATTCAACCTGACATAACCACCATTTCTGAGAATGAGAAGACAAATGTCACAACAGGTGAGAATGAGAACACGTTTGCCACAACTACTAATACTACAAGTACTGATGAAACTAAGAAAATAAGCGAAGAAAAAACACTATTGTCGATTCCGTCCACAGTCAGTGGAAGTATAGTAAGGAATACTAATGATCCTAAACAAGCAAAGACTAACTCTATTTACGACCACATTATTCGTAGCCAATACAACCAGCCCATAGAATGGCAATACCCGGAGAAAAAACTGGACGAAAAAAGTATTGAGATTCTTTCAATGTCGAATACCTTAACAAACCCGACAAATTTTGACGTTAACAATGTTGATTTAACATCGGCTCAAACATTTCTGACGCAAAAGAACCAAACACAGGCCGTCGCTCAACCTATTCGAAAAAACACGCATGGTTATCATGAAAAAGGATTGTATGCTGGCATCTCAATCGGCGCTGATCTCAGCTCTATCCATTTTCAATCAGTAAAGAGCGGTGCAACAAAAGGATTAATTGTGGGCTATGCGTTCAATGAAAAATGGAGTATAGAAAGTGGGATCCTTTGGGATAAAAAGAGATTTTATGATGACGGCAGCCATTTCAATCCTCCGGGATATGCTCCCACCAGTGGAACAAGAGTAACGGCTGTAAACGGTACCACCCGACTGTATGAGTTGCCCCTCAATGTGAAGTACTCGATTATACCCGGGAGAAATAGTTTGTTCACGACTGCTGGATTATCATCTTATTTTATGCGGCGGGAGAACTATGACTATGAGTACATCCAAAACAACCAGCCGGGCGGTCACAACTACCTCAGTTATGAAAACGAAACAAACAACTGGTTTTCCGTCGCTAATTTCAGCATAGGCTACTCACACAAACTCGGAGCAACTGGTGCTTTCAGGATCGAGCCCTACTTAAAGGTTCCCATTAAGAACCTCGGTGTTGGCAACATGCCAATCCTGAGTACCGGCTTGAATATTGGATTCACCAAACAATTAACCCGGTAGATTCAGCCTTATACTTTATGTGCCAGCGCCGGATTCAATTTTCCCATCCACACTGGCTTTTTTTGAATCCTTCTTACCAGGAACATGATTCCCACAAAAATGAAAAAGAACGGGCCAAGAAATCCGAGTAACGCAATCCACTTTGTTCCATAAAATTGTCTCATGGGTCTTCTTAATCTTTGAGAAATTATATACATACTCGGTACCATCAGGAGCGTCATGAAGAAAGCGAAGGCGAGGCCGAAAATAATCGTCCATGACAATGGGCCCCAGAAAACCACACTATCGCCTCCAAAAAATATCTTGGGATCAAAATGCTGGAATAGTGATACCCAGTTAATATTAAACCCTACTGCGAGCGGCAAGAGACCAAGAATGGTTGCCAATGCTGTAAGCATAACAGGTATGATACGAATTTTACCAGCCTGCACGACGGCGTCCCTCATTCGCACACCACGACCGCGCAGCTCATCGGTAAAGTCAATTAACAGAATCGCATTCTTTACTACAATACCGGCCAGCCCCACAATACCCACCATTACCATGATCAAAGGCATCGCCATGCCAGTGATTGCAAATCCAAAAAATACCCCAATAATGCTAAAAAAGATTTCCGTCAATACAATAAATGGTTTACTTAGCGAGTCAAACTGTAGCACGAGAATTCCAAAAATCATCCCCAGGGCAATGATGAGCGCAGTACCTAAAAAACTGAGTGATTCCGCTTGTTCTTCCTGCTGACCAGTTTGGCGGATGGTTATTGTGTCGGGCTTGTCTTTGAAGGATGCGATCGCTTTTGCAATATCACGATTGATACGATTAGGATCCTCCCTTTGTGATGTAAGATTCGAGTAGATGGTGATTACTCTTTTCAGATTTTTTCTCTTAACTCCTCCTAGCGTGTTGTTGTAATCAAATTTAACCACGGCGCTGATCGGTACTTGCCTCACCTGCCCGGTGTTGAAATCACGGTAAGTAATTTTCATATTTTGAAGATCACTGAGACTATTTCGTAACTCATCTGTATACCGGATCTGAATTTTATACTCATCCTCTCCCACACGCAGTTTACTTGCCTCACGGCCAAACAAGGCGGTTCTTAATTCGTATCCTATCTGCCCTGTACTTAACCCTTCTCTTTGCGCTCTTTCCCGGTCGATGGTTAACGCTAATTCCGGTTTCGTAACATCCACATCTAGTTTCAGCTTTTCCACTCCCGGCACATTTACATTATCCAGGTATCGCTTTAGCGCAATGGCGGTTCTTACAATTTCATCGAAATCGTCACCAACAACTTCAATGTTGACAGGCGCTCCGGAGGCGGGGCCATTTTGTTGTTGTCCGATAGTTACTTCTGCACCCGGTATTTCTTTTATCTCCTGGCGCAATTTATCCAGATATGGCCCGGTGCTTTCACCGTGACGTTTTTCATATTCAACAAATGAAATTTGTATTCTTCCCAAATTTGACTGTGTTCCCCTTTCACCCATGAAGGGGTCCGTAGCTCCTACCGCTACATTCGAAATAATGGACTCAACAATCGGATTGGTAGTGCCAACTACTTTGTAGACCTTCTGCTCGAGAACATTCGTAATGCTGTCAGTTGTTTCAGTTTTCGTTCCAACGGGCATTTTAAGATATACATAAATAATGTTGGGATCTCCCTGCGGGAAGAAGTCTGTTTTTATTCGCCCACTCATCACGTTCACTACTAATGCAATGGCCGAAATAATAAATAATCCGAAGACTGAAGACACTAACCATCCCGGGCGTTTGCCGCGCAATGCCCAACGCAAAGAACGCTCATATCGATCCATTAAACGTGGCAATACTCTCACCTGGAATCCATGTATCACGTTCCGGAGCACATACCTATGGAAGATAATCAGCGCGCACAATAACAAAACAAAGTTTGCTAACCCATGCATTTGTGCCAAATGGAGCAGCAGGCCTACGGCAACGAAAAACCAAAACGATCTTTTTCTAAATATGGCTGATTTCGGTTCTTTCCCTGGATAGTGTTCAGGTTTCATAAACGAAACAGCAAATACCGGGTTGATCAGGAAAGCTACAATCAGGGAAGCTGTTAAGGTGAGAATAAGAACGGTTGGTAAATAGATCATGAACTTGCCAATGATACCCGGCCAGAATAACAAGGGGAAAAACGGCGCCAGCGTGGTAACCGTCCCGGACAGCACGGGTACAAAAACCTCTCCGGCAGCCATCTTCGCTGCCGGCTCAATCGGCATTCGGCCATTTCCAAAAATGCGATGCGTATTTTCTATTACGACTATCGCGTCATCCACAATAATTCCCAGTCCAAACAATAGCGCGAACAGCACAATGAAGTTTAAAGTTACATGGGTACCAATGATTACGTCAGCTATGGGTAAGAACATGAAGGCCACAAACACACTCAATGGAACACTCAAGGCGACAAAGAACGCGTTGTTCACTCCCATGAAAAACATGAGTACCAACAATACCAGAACAAATCCAATGATAATCGTATTGATCAAATCGTTGAAGGATGTTCTCGTTTGTACGCTTTGATCCCCGGTCACGACAACATCAAGATCTTTCGGCAATTCAGTTTTTTTCATGTCATCCACAATAGCCTTGATCTTGTCTGAAGTGTTGATAAGATTTTCGCCTGCACGTTTTACAATCTGTAGTGTAACTACGTTCCTGTTCGACAGCCTGGAGTAACTTTCCTTTTCCTTGACTGTGTCCTTTATTTCAGCTATGTCCTTTAGATAGACGGGCGCACCATAAATATTTTTTATTACCAACTCATTTATGTCGTAGGCTGTTTTAAACTGCCCTTTTACCTGGATGGTGGGTTGCATTTCCCCGATCTTAATATTACCTGCACTGATGTCCCTGTTCTCGTTAGCAACGGCCGAGGCAATATCATTGAATGAGATTCCGGCGGCCTCCATGCGCACTTTGTCAACGTTAATTTGAATCTCTCTCTCTGGTGCACCTACAATTTCCGCCCGGTTAACTTCAGAAAGTTCTTCGAATCGATCCTGCAGTTTCTCTGCGTATTCTTTAAGCTTCACAGGATCGTAATTTCCGCTCACATTTACGTACATGATGGGAAAATCAGAAAATGCTACTTCGATCACATCAGGCTGCACGGTGAGGTCATCAGGCAGATCAGTTTTTGCTTTATCTACCGCGTCTTTCACTTTTTGTTTGGCATCGTCCACGGCTACGCTGGTTTCGAACTCCACCAGGATGCTGCTATAATCCTGTATTGAAGTACTTTTTATATTGCGAATCCTCGCCCCCGTGATTCCCTTAATTTGTTTTTCAATAGGTCTCGTCACCAACTCTTCCATATCTTTTGGAGAAGTGCCTGCATATACTGTTGCCACATAAATCTGGGGAATCACAATGTCTGGATAGGATTCCTTGGGCAGTGTTGTAAATATATTTAGCCCCCATAGTGTGATCACGATGGTAGCCACATAAGTAACAGTTTTATGGTCAATGACCCAGCTCGTTGGCTTGAACTGTTTGAACTTTTCTTTCATTTTTCCGAATGAGCTCATAAAAAATGTTTTGTGTTTTATTCCCGTCTGTAGATCCTACTCAACCGCTTTCTTCTCAGCATCGGTGACTACTGCTTACTCATTATTCATTATTCCTTGTTCATTATTCATCATTCATCATTCATTATTGGTCATCACTAACTGATCGTTACTACCTGGCCTTCATACAAGGTTTGGAAACCTTCCGTTATTAATTGATCTCCGGGTTGAAGACCACCCTTCACCTCGATATTATTTCCATAGATTTCACCAACCTGTACGGTTTTCTTACGTGCTATTTTTTTCCCGTTTTCTGTTTCTAACACAAAAACGTACTTCCCCTTCTCATCAGTTTGCAATACAGTGAGCGGAACAACGATGGCATGAGGGTTTGCATAATCTTTTATTCTTACCTGAGCCACCTGGTTGATATGTACGTTTGAATTGTAAGGAATCTTCGCCTCAGTAACAACGGATCGGCTGTTTAACCCAATAGTTTGATTCATCAATGAGATTACACTATTGAATTCAAGATTCGCATCGGGCAATTTTACATTTACCGGCGTGCCCTTTCTGATTTTGTCAAGATAGTTTTCGGGTACTTCCGTCACCACTTTTAGTGCAGAAGTATTCACGATCATTATTTGTGGGACTGTACCAGCCATGCCTATAAAGGTTTCTCCTACTTTTAGATTCAATTGCTCAACATAACCATTCACATCAGACCGTACATTGGTCATATCCCACGCTGTCGTTGCGGTATTTATTTGGTCTCTTAAACTGTTAACAGAATTCTCTGCATTTTTTAACTGCACCTCTGTTCCAATACCCTGGTCCCAGAGATTTTTTTGCCTGTTGTAGATATCCTGTGCGTAGGCAAGCTGTGTTTTTAATTGTTGTAATTGCTTTAATTGAACGGCGTCGTCGAGTTTTGCCAGCAGTTGGCCCTTCCTTACCACATCTCCTTTATTAATGTAAATCGCCTTAACCTGCGCGGGTCCACCGCGGGGAGTGACGTAATAAATATTGTCTGCGTCCACATGTCCCTGCAGATCAATATAATGCTCAAAAGCCTGCTCAGTCAAAGGAACGACTGAAACTAACTTTCCCTTGTTCAGGGCTGCGGAGGTATCAATTTTCGCAATTTCTTCTTCCAAACTTTTGATCTCAGCATCGAGCTTGTCCTTGTCAGATTTCAATTTTTCCAGCTTCACTTTTTTATCGGTAAGACTGCCTTTCTCATCCTTAGCTCCGCTGCCGCATGAAAACAAAATAAGAAAGAGGGCTGTCGCCAGAACAACGCTTAGAATATTTTTCATATCGTAATTTTTATTGGCCATGGTGGTTATTAAAGTTTTCCCAGGGAGGATACGTAGCTAATCTTTGCGATCGTAGCCTGGTATAGGGCATTAAAATAATTGGTGTAAGCTGTTTGATAATCCGTGTCGGCTTGTAATACTTCAAAGCTGCTGCCCACACCTTGCTCAAACTTCACTTTAGTAGCATTATACACTCTCTCAGCTAACGTGAGGTTCCTTTCCTGTAGGTCCAGGTTCACTAAAGCATTTTTTAAAACCTCTTTGGCCACCACTTGCTCAAGGTCAATAGCCTGTTTTACATTTTCTACATTGTTGGTGACCTTTTCCAAATCAAGCTCTGCTTGCTTCACTTTATATTTCCGTTGTAATCCGCTGAATATTGGCACGTTGATGTTTAATCCTACATAAGAACTCTTGAACCAGGTAGTATTACTGCTTGTAAAGAAATCCTGGCCCATCCCGTTCACTGTATAATTTCCCGCCAACGCCACGGTAGGTAGCCCCTGAAGTTTATACCTTTTCACATCCAGTTTCTGCAGACTTTGAAGGACATTTAGCGTTCGTATTTCCGGCCGATCCTCATACTTAAATCCGTCATCCATTACATCCTGTTTTATTCTCTCAGTCGTTAGGTCTTCTTTTAATACTACAGTATCTCTTTGTGAAATTCCAATTGAATATTTCAATCCGGCATAGGCCAGCAGAACACCCGTTTCAACCACGCTTCTTGATGTTTTCAGGTTGTTCAACTGTACCTGCACTTTATCCAAATCCAATCGTTCCGCAAAACCACTCTTAAACATAACTGAATCGTCATGATAAAGTTTTTCCAGTCGCGTCACACTTTCATTTAGGAAATGGAGCTGCTTCTCAGCAATCAGGATCGCATAGTATCTTTTATAAGCTGAATCCCTGATTCTTCGTTTGGTTTGATCAATCAGCCCCTGGTTATAATCCAGTGCAGATTGCCTCGCCTGCAAGCCAACAAACACATCAGGTTGAAATAATAACTGGGTGACAGTTGCCCCAACGGAAAAGTTCCACGGCTGTTGAAAACTGAACTCAGCCAAACTTGCTGGCGGCGCATGTGCCGATGACGGCAGTAAACCCTCCCGTCGCAGTACTTCATAAATACCCTCCTCCGACTGGGGAAAAAGTATTTTTGGCAATTGCAAATAATACGCGGACGAAACAACCCCGTTTAACTGCGGGAGCGCCTGGCCAAAAATTTCCTTGTTTTTTGCCTCTTGTATCTGATAGTCAAGATGAGCGTTTTTTAACTCAATTACATTTTTAAATGCAAGGTCAACAGCTTCTTTAACTGTCAACTCATATTTTCTTGGACCCGTATTATCGGATTGCTGAGCCAATAACTGCACCTGGAGTAACAACAGCGGGACAGTTATCAACGCCATCCCCTTATTTCTTAAATTCATTCGTTAAGATTTTTCGTTCTTGTTTATATTTCTGAATCAATTTTTGTCCTTTTACAGTTGAAAGGCCGTAAAGAAAGTGTTCAAGGATTTCTTCCTGTATGCTCACAAGTTGCGTACGGTTGTTTGGAAAAATTTCCGAGTTGAATGCAAGCATCATGCTTTCAATGCGAAAACGGGTCAACACATCGATATTTATCTCTGGCCGGTACAATTCTTCCTTTATTCCTCGCTCCAAGTTTTGTTTTATCACCTGGTACATGAATACCTGTTTGTGCTGCTGTATTTTTTTTGATACCGTTGGATGGTATTTCTCAAGGTCGAAAACAATTGAAGGATTCATGTTGGCAAACATTTCCTGCATCATTTCTAAGGCCTGGAACACTTCATGAACGGCGTTTTCAGCTTTTTGGCGGTCTTCAAGACATTGCTTACGGTTCGTTTCCAAAACAGCACTCAATACGGCGTCGACCAATTCCTCTTTATCTGTGTAGTATTGATACAACGTTTTTTTGCTCATCCCCAATTGTGCTGCTATGTCGTCCATTGAGACGGAACGAACGCCATAGCGCATGAACATCTCATGAGCCTTTTGTAATATTCTTTCTTTTGCCATAATAGGGCGCAAAACTATGGAAACTTTTTTCGTTACCAAAGTTTCCTCCTGTTTTTTCACCATTTGTGAGAATTATTTTCCGCCAAAACAGTTGTTAGTTGTCGTTTTTCTTAACCCAGCCTTTGACCTAATTTTGAAATATGAATGATTTACAAACGAAAAAGGCGTTAAAGCGCGAACCATTCAAGTGGAGAAGCATATTTAAATACTTCTTACAGGGTTTGCTCGTGATAGCTCCCTTGGCGATAACGATTTACACGATCTATTGGATTATTTCAACGGTTGACAACTGGGTTCCCCTTTTTCGCAAACCAATCAAGGATTTCCAGGGACACACAGTTGGATATGAAGTCCAGAATTATGGTCTTGGATTTTTGCTGATTATTGTCACAATCATCATCATCGGCTACCTGAGTTCCTTTTTTATCCAGTCACGAATATTTAGCCTGTTTGATAAATGGCTTGAAAAGACGCCGGGAGTAAAATATATCTATTCATCCGTCAGAGACTTCTTTGAAGCTTTTGCGGGTAATAAGAAAAAATTTGATAAAGCGGTTTTGATAAGTGTTTTTGCTGATGATGTGTGGATCGTCGGGTTCTTAACCGACCAGGAGATGCACAAATTTGAAATGGGCTCTCAACACGTGGCGGTTTATGTACCCCAGGCCTACAACTTTGCAGGTCAACTATATATCCTGCCAAGGCATAAAGTAAAAAAGATTGACCACCTCACGTCAGGGGAAGCAATGAAGTACGCTGTGACCGGAGGCGTCGTTCACGTTGAAGAAGATGACATAAGGGAAAAACTGCAGCCCCAAGAGGAACCCTTGAAATGAAAAGAGTCTGTTTACTAATTATTCTGATATTTTTCTGCCAGCAATGTTTCTGCTGGGGATTTTTTGCCCATAAAAAAATAAACAACTACGCGGTCTTTCTTCTCCCGCCACAAATGCTGACATTATACAAGCCCAATATTGATTTCATTACTGAGCATGCCGTCGATCCTGACATGCGTCGCTATGCCGTGCCGCAAGAAGGACCCAGGCATTACATAGACATCGATCATTACGGCTCCTATCCGTTTGGATCGGTACCGCGAAAATGGCATGATGCAGTGACAAAATTCTCGGAAGACACCTTACTGGCGCATGGAATTGTCCCCTGGTGGATACAAACTACCCTTAACCGGCTGACCGACGCCTTTAAAGAAAAGAACCAGGCAAAAATTTTAAAGTTGTCAGCCGACATAGGTCACTACATTTCCGACGCTCATGTTCCGTTGCATGCGAACAGCAACCACAACGGACAGACCACTAACCAACAAGGTATTCATGGATTTTGGGAAAGTCGTGTGCCTGAATTGCTGGCCGATAAGGAATGGGATTTTTTTATCGGCAAGGCGGAATATATCAAGGACCCTGGCAATTTTATCTGGCAGCGGCTCCTGGAAAGCGCTGCCGCTGCCGACACGGTGCTGAAATATGAAAAGGAATTGACATCCCGGTTTTCTGCTGATCAAAAGTTTTCTTTTGAGAACAGGAACGGAGTCACAACACGGCAATATTCATCTGCTTTTACAAAAGCGTATGATGCAAAACTGAAAGGCATGGTAGAAAGAAGAATGCGAATGGCAATTTTTTCTGTGGCTTCTCTTTGGTATACAGCGTGGGTGAATGCCGGGCAACCTGATCTTACAAAACTTTCGAACAGAGAGTTCTCTTCCGAAGAGCTAAGAGAATTTGAAAACCTCAATAACGTGTGGAGGACTAACAAGATCAAAGGAAGAGAGCATGAAACCCCCAGGCCGTAACAGGGCTTTAACAAGCTTTATTGACGAAGATTATTTTTCTTTGCAGTTTAATCGATTTCATGAACGATAAAAAAACAATTCAATTAAATGTGACGCAGGGAGGATTGGTTCACAATTTCAATGCGGGCCCATCTATCCTTCCGAAGGAAGTTTTTGAGGAAGCTAGCAAGGCTGTTCTCGATTTTGACAACACAGGGCTCTCAATTCTCGAAATTGGGCACCGCACGCAGTTGTTCCAGGCAGTCATGGAAGAAGCGCGAAATCTCGTAAAAGAATTGATGCAGCTTGGAAATGACCATGAAGTTCTTTTTTTACATGGCGGTGCAACAACGCAGTTTATGCAGGTACCCATGAATTTGCTGAATGAAAATGAAGTAGCAGCCTATACTGATACCGGTGTTTGGGCCTCCAAAGCCATCAAAGAGGCAAAGTTGTTCGGACATGTAGACGTAGTATGTAGCGGAAAAGAGCAAAAATATAGGGCACTGCCAAAAGGCTTTAGTGTGACACCAACTTCAAAATACCTGCACCTGACTACAAACAACACAATCTACGGAACTCAGTGGCAAGATCTATCTCACTTCTATAACGCGGGGGTACCGCTCGTTGCCGATATGAGCAGTGACGTTTTAAGTCGCGTGATTGACTTTAGCAGGTTCGATTTCATTTACGCCGGGGCTCAAAAAAACATCGGTGCTGCAGGAGTAAATGTAGTAGTAGTAAATAAGAACATTTTAGGAAAAGTAAATCGCACCATCCCCACGATTATGGATTATCGTAATCACATTGAGGCGGCCTCGCTGTTGAACACCCCTCCTGTTTTTGCGGTGTATGTTTGCTTGCTTACTCTAAGATGGTTAAAAAACCAGGGCGGTGTGGCTGCAATCGAAAAGGTCAACAATGCAAAAGCCAAATTGTTTTATGAGACCCTCGACACTTTACCGATATTTAAGGGACCTGTGGTAAAAGAGGATCGCAGTAACATGAATGCTGTATTTGTTATGGAGAATGCCGTGTTGGAAAAAGAGTTCCTAGAAATATGCAAAGAGGAAGGGATGATTGGCGTAAAAGGACATAGAGTCTTGGGGGGCTTCAGAATTTCGATGTACAATGCTTTGCCATTGGAAAGTGTAAGAGCATTAACCGACTTAATGAAAGAATTTGCAAATAAAAATGGATAAATGGCAATTATAAGACCGTTTAAGGCATTACGACCAAAACCGGAATTGGCAAAGCAGGTAGCGGCAAAACCCTATGATGTTTTAAATAGCGAGGAAGCAAGACGCGAGGCAAAGGACAATTCTTATTCCTTTCTTCATGTAACCAAATCGGAAATTGATCTACCGGTTGACATTAATGTACACAGCAGAGAAGTGTATGAGAAAGCCAGCCAAAATCTTCAGCAATTCATACGTGATGGCATCCTTTTCCATGAAGATAAACCATCCTACTACGTTTATCAATTGGTGATGAATGGGAGAAAGCAGACTGGTTTAGTTGGCCTTTCCGCCATCGAAGATTACTTCAGCGATGTAATAAAGAAGCATGAGTTTACAACACCAGAAAAAGAAAAAGACAGGATTGATCATATGCTTGCGATCGGCGCGCAGACTGGCAATGTCTTTATGGCTTACCGGGATGTAACAGAATTGAACCAACTGGTTGATAGCTGGAAAGGGACACACCAGCCGCTATATGATTTCGCCGCTGATGACGGAATCCGGCATACGATCTGGATGATTAATGAAGATTTGGCTATTAATGAGTTCACTTCCCTGTTTCAGAAAAGAATCCCCAACACTTACATTGCGGATGGCCACCACCGGGCGGCCTCCGCAGCAAAGGTGAGCCGACAATTGCCTGGCAATAAAAATGCAAACTATTTTCTGACTACGATTTTTCCTGCGAGCGAATTGGCTATTCTCGATTATAATCGCGTCGTAAAAGACCTGAATGGCTTAACGCATGAAGAATTTTTGAAAAAGTTAGAAAGTGACTTTATCATTGAACGCACGAATGAGCCGTATGCTCCGCCGCAATTACACGACTTCGGCATGTATCTTAATCGTCAATGGTACAAACTAAAAGCAAAAGAAGGAACGTACGTCTCCGATCCAATAGGTGTGTTGGATATCACCATTCTTGCCAATAATGTTCTTGATAAGCTTCTTGGCATTAAGGATCAGCGTACCGATAAAAGAATAGATTTTGTCGGAGGAATTCGTGGATTGGCTGAATTGGAAAAACGAGTCAACAGTGGGGAAATGAAGCTCGCTTTTAGTCTATATCCTGTCAGCATTCAGCAACTGTTTGATATCGCAGATAGTGGGAACGTGATGCCGCCTAAGTCCACCTGGTTCGAACCTAAACTAAGAGATGGCCTGCTGACGCATACCTTTGACTCCTGAATAATTTGTTATTTTGCAACAGGGACGTTTTATCAAACGTCTCTTTATTTTACTTTGTAATATGAAAAAGCACTTTCACATTTTCTGCTCTATGCTCGTGTTAACCATCGCTGCCATTGGGCAAACAGAGGACACAAAAACCATGCATGAGAACGCAAAAACATTCATGCGACAAGGCGATTTTGACAATGCCATCGTAATCCTCACGCGTGCATTGCAAATGGACAAGAATAACCTTGCCATGCAAAAAGACCTTGTAATGTCTTACTATTATAAGAGCGATTATGAGAAGGCGCTGGCTGGAGTCAAGACAATGCTTGATCGCGACGATGCTGATGTAGTAACCTTCCAGATTGCGGGCAACGTGTACAAGGCCCTGGAGGAAGTAAAGGAATGTGATAAAGTGTACAAAAAGGGATTGAAGAAATTTCCGAATAGTGGACCATTATATAGTGAGTATGGAGAACTGCTCTGGGCGAAGAAGGACTTTTCAGCAATCGAGCAATGGGAAAAAGGAATACAGGTCGACCCTGCTTACTCCGGTAATTATTATAATGCAGCGCGTTTTTATTTTTATACCAAGGACAAAGTTTGGAGCCTGGTGTACGGAGAAATATTTGTAAACATGGAAAGCATGAGTGAACGTGGAGCTGCCATGAAGCGGTTGTTACTTGACGGCTACAAGGAAAAATTGTTTGCTAATGCCAATCTAATGGCAGATCAGGACAAGAATAAAAATGAATTTTCAAAATCATTTCTTGATTGCATGAGTAAGCAGTCGTCGTTGGCCAATCATGGTCTGACTACCGAAACCCTAACGATGATTCGAAGCCGCTTTATCCTTGAATGGTTTGACAAGTACGCATCGCGCTTCCCTCACAAATTATTTGAGTACCAGCGACAGTTGTTACAAGAAGGAATGTTCAGCGCGTATAACCAGTGGTTGTTCGGAGTAGTTGAAAACCTTGCGAACTATGATAACTGGACGAAAACACATGACGAAGAATATAAAAGCTTCAACGCCTTTCAAAAAACGCGGGTGTTTAAGATGCCTGGCGGCCAGTATTACCAGACTAGATAATTTTATCTGCTCTTTTGAAGTCCCCGCAGGGGGCTTTTTTATTGCGCTATTTTGGTTAATTTGAGTCAGAACCAAAATATTGCTGCACATTGGAATTTGTTTTTGATTATTGCTGACATTAATATATACCACCAATAACGAAAAACCATTCAATAACGGAAAACGATTGTACTATGAACGAGCCACGAAG
>AR_comb_assmDRAFT_10000729_pt1 | contig 16486 bp, 10 predicted proteins | sample ArasoioldDNA_FD_10543 | JGI IMG/M metagenome (IMG submission 10543) | reverse complement strand
TCCATGATTGCCCGCGCAATCCTTGTCGGTATGGCGGGCCTCGCCATCAGCACCGGCCAAGCCGTCGACGCGCGGCAGCCGCGCCCGCAGTTCACGGATATCGCGTCCCGATCGCAGTTCAGCTACGTCACGCGCAATGACTATCGGACGCGCAAGTACTTCATCCAACCGCTCGCCGGAGGCGTCGCGATCCTCGATTACGACAATGACGGCAAGGTGGACATGTTCTTCACCAATGGCGCGGAGCTGCCGTCGATGAAGAAGCCGGCCGCATTCGCCAACGCGTTGCTGCGCAATCGCGGCGACGGGGTATTCGAAGACCGCACGGCAGCCGCAGGCCTCACCGGTGGCGACAGCGGATACCACATCGGCGCCGCCGCCGGCGATTACGACAACGACGGCGACACCGATCTCTTCCTGGCCAACTCAGGTGCGAACACGCTCTTCCGCAACAATGGTGATGGGACCTTTACTGATGCGACGGCGGGTTCCGGAATCACAAAACCGGCAAATACGCTGAGCGTTGGCGCGGCGTGGTTCGACTACGACAACGATCGCCTGCTCGACCTCGTGGTCTCCGACTACACAATCTGGACTCCTGAGACCGATTACCAGTGCGCCGACGCATCGAAGCGGGACATCTACTGCAGCCCCACTCGCTACGTCAGCGTTCCTAATCGGCTCTATCACAATCGTGGAAACGGCAAATTCGAAGACGTCACGGAACAATCGGGGCTTGCCGACGCGCATGGCAAGGGAATGGGCGTCTCGATCGCCGACGTCAACAATGACGACCTGCCGGACATCTTCATCGTCAACGACACCGAACGGAACTTCCTGTTCATCAACCAGGGCGGCGGAAGGTTCCGTGAACAGGGCGCCATTTACGGTGTGTCGTTCAACGACGATGGCGTTGCCGTGAACGGCATGGGGTCCGACGCAAAGGATTTCAACAACGACGGTTTCGTGGATCTCTTTTACAACGACCTCGCGACGCAGGTCTTCGGGCTGTTCGCCGGCGACCGCGGTAAGTCATTCCGTTATGTCAGCTTGATCAGTGGTCTCGGGCGTCTCTCGTTCCGATTCGGCGGGTGGGGCGCCGGATTCATCGACTATGACAACGACGGGTGGAAGGACCTGTATTCCGCCAACGGCGACGTGGACTACCTGGGCGACAATGCGAAGCAGGCCGACACGATGTTCCGAAACGTTGACGGGAAATCGTTTGCCGACGTCTCGTCCACGATGGGCGACGCCTTCACGCGCAAAGGCTTTCATCGGGGAGCGGCGTTTTCCGATCTCAACGATGACGGATCGCTCGACATCGTCGTCACGGGGCTGAACGAACGACCGCGAATCCTGATGAACGCGGGAACGCCCGGCGCGCACTGGCTGCTTCTCGATCTGCAGGGCACACGGGGAAACCGCGACGCCATTGGCGCGAAGGTCAAGGTCACGGGCGCATCGGGGCGCGTGCTGCACAACCACGTGTCGGTGTCGACCGGGTTGATGTCGTCCTCGGATCGTCGTGTTCATTTCGGCCTCGGGTCCGATGGTGTGATTTCCTCGATTGAAATCCGCTGGCCCGGTGGTCACGCGCAGACGTTGTCAGACGTGAAAGCCGATCAGATACTGCGAGTGCGGGAGCCAGAGTAGGCCTCGCAGGTCTAAAGTCTTTATCAGAACTTGGAGTGCGAGGCGCACGCCGTCAGGCTGCAAACGGACGTTAGGGAGCCTTGTCCGCAGCCCCCGGCCGAATCAGGATACACGTGTCAAGTGCTCGGTCGCCCCAGGGAAGTATCGCATCGCCGATTCTGGAAAAACCGCACGTAGAGAGGGCATCGAAGACGCACCGCGCGCTTACGTACGCCACATGAGTGCCCGCTGTACTCAGCATTGCCTGTTCCGAAACGTGTTTGGCAACAGACGAGCCATATCCACGACACCGTGAGGCAGGGTGAACCACGAGGCGGCTCAGAAGGGCCACCGGATACCTGAACGACGAATACCACGAACCTCGGCCTGAGCGCGGCGGCCCATACGTGGCTGAGAATGTAACATCATCCGCCGCCGACGGCTCCAGGCCGGTGTGAGCCAGACTCGTCCAGGCTCGGCCAACTTCAGACAGTTGCCTGGCTGCCTCGAGCGTGCTGTCCAGACCCGAGGTGCGTTCGCACCTTTTCTTGTAACGGCTTTTGCCACTCGGGCACTAGCGGAGGTCACGATCATGCGAGGAGTCTAGCCATCTTCCGCCGCTTGCAGCGGCTTGTTGGCCGGCGAGTCGAAGCGTAAGATGGCCCTATGAACAAGCCGATGGCGGCGGTGCTGGCCGACGCGCTCCGTCTCGATGATGACGCGCGCGCGAACCTGGCAGCGGAGTTGTTGGCCAGCCTCGACGGGCCTGCTGACGCAGACGCAGATCACGCGTGGGATGTCGAGATTTCACGCCGCATCGAGTCGATTGAATCGGGGGCCACATCCCTCGAGCCGTGGGATAGCGTCCGCCGACGAATTGAGAAGGACATCCTCGATCGGTGACACCGATTCTGTTCGCGAAACCGGCCTCACAGGAACTCGAGGCCGCGATTCGCTGGTACGAGGAACGACGCGAAGGTCTCGGTGCGGAACTTTACGACGCGAATCGCCAGCTTTTGCTTCAGCGCTTTCCCTACAAGATTGTGTATCGCGTGCGTGCGCACGACTTGGCTGTCGTCGCGATCGCACACACAAGTCGACGGCCTGAATACTGGAAGGACCGCCAATAAAAGGGGCCGGCCTTCTATTAGGTTGATCTGCCATCCACGTACGATAATCATCACCACGTTGGTTCGTGCTGCCTCGATCGCTTTGATCGTCTGCTCAGTAGGCCTGACCGGTCTGGCTGTTCAGGCGCGGCCGCCGTTCGAGGTCGCGGTGATGCAGGCTCAGGCGGGCCGATCCCAGGAAGCCGTCGCGACGCTCGAGGCGGCGATCCGGGCTAACCCCAAAGGCGGCGAGAATCTCTATCTCCTGCTGGCCGATTGCTACACGCAACTGTCGGACCCGGTGAAAGCTGAGGCTACCTTGCGGGCAGGCTTACGCGCCTATCCTGCTTCGCCGATCGTTGAGCGCGCGTTGGGTCAACTCCTGTTCCGCATCAAGTTCGACAGTAGTGAGGCCGGCACTTTGCTCGCACACGCCGCGAAGATGCTGCCGCGCGACCCTCAAGCCAAGCATTACTACGCACAGTGGGCCTATCTGAATGCGCGCGAGAGGACCTGCGTGGCGCAGGAACGCGAGGCGTTGGCGCTCCCCGGGCTGAATGACCTGGCCTCGCTTCAGATGAATACGCTGCTGGGCATGTGCTACAGCAAGCTCCTGCAGGAGGAAGAAGCCGCGCAAGGTGCACGCCTTGCGTTCGAGCGCGCCAACGAAATCAACGCCCGTCAATTAGCGTACGATCCAGTTGCTGCGTTCCAATACGTCCAGTTCCTGGCGCGCTACGGCGACGACGCGGCGGCGCAGAAGATCGTTGACGAGATCCTGCAGCGCATTCCCCAATTCGGCCCCGCACGGCTGGAAAGAGCAAAATCCTACGACCGCGGCGGTGACTGCGCGCGCGCGATTACCGAAGCACAGCTTGCACTGTCTTCCGGCGGCAACGACATCAATACCGAGCGCGCGGCCCACATCCTGATGGCACGCTGCTACTCCCTGCTCGGAAATACCGGCGACGCCGCCAAAGAGCAACAGTGGATCGAGGCGCACCCGAATCCGGAGACGCCGCGCAAGCCTCCCCCACACGAATGAATCCCGTCACACAACTGTCCACCGTGAAGATGGCGGCGGCGATTCGCGATCGAGAGATCTCGGCCGTCGAACTTGTCGATGCCCATTACCGCGAGATTCGGCGCCTCAACGGCAAGCTGAACGCGTTCGTTTCACTCGACGAAGAACGGGCCCGTCGTCAGGCCGCATGCGCCGATGACGCGATCGCCGCGAAGAAACCGCTGGGGCCGCTTCATGGCGTGCCGATCACCATCAAGAGCTCCATCGATGTTGCCGAGCTGACCTGCGAAGCCGGAACGCGGTTGCGCCAGGGATGCGTCGCCGAAGCCGACGCGCCGCTGGTGTCGCGATTGAAATCCGCGGGCGCCATCGTTCTCGGAAACACCACGGTTCCCGAGTTCCTCATGGCCTGGGAAACCGACAGTGCTCTCTACGGAAGGACGAACAGTCCCTGGGACGTGACGCGCACGCCCGGAGGTTCAAGCGGCGGTGAAGCCGCCGCGATTGCCTCGTGCTGCTCGGCCGGCGGCATCGGCAGCGACGGCGGCGGATCGATCCGCGTGCCTGCGCATTTCAGTGGAATCTGCGGTTTGAAGCCGACGCCGGGACGGGTGCCTGCTACCGGACACTATCCACCGTCGGTGGGTCCATTCGCCCTGCTTGGTGTCGTCGGTCCGATGGCCCGAACCGTCGCGGATTTGGCGTTGTTGTTCGAAGTGATCGCAGGACCGGATAACGGCGATCCCAACGCGGCGCCCGTCCCGCTGCGCGCAATCGATCACGCGACGCTGCTGCGCACGCGGATTGGCTACTTCGACGACGATGGCCGCGTGCCTGTCACCGCGGAAACCCGCAGCGCCATCCATAGGGCCGTGCAAGCGCTGCGCGACCAGGGTTTCACCATCGAGCCCTTTGTACCGGAAGGGCTCGACGATGCGCTCCGCCTCTGGCATGCGTTATTCATCGACGGTGTGGCCACCGTGCTTCGGCAGGCCTACAAAGGCCGCGAGGACGAGATGTATTCGATCGTCCGTGAAATCCTCTGCCTTTCCGAACGGGATCGGCCGCTGACCGCAGAATCGTTGCTGGGCGTGTTGTGTGACCGCGACGTCGTTCGAGCGAAATTCCTCGAACAAATGGATCGGTATCCGATTCTTGTGTGTCCGGTCAGTGCGATTCCCGCCTTTCGCCACGGTGAACGTTCGTGGATCATCGGCAACAGGACGATCCATTATCCGGATGCATTCAGTTACTCCCAGTATTTCAACCTGCTCGGAAACCCGGCTGCCGTCGTCCCCATGGGACGCTCGGCTGAAGGCCTGCCGATCGGCGTCCAGATCGTCGGCCGCCCCTGGGAGGAAGAACGAGTCCTGGCGATCAGCAAATGTGTCGAACAGGCCGGCGGCTGGAAGGAACCGCCACTCGAGTGAGACACATGGCCACGACAACACTGATCCTCTTGTGCCTTCTGTGCGTCTTTGTGGCCTTGCCCCTGGCGCTCAGCCAGGACGGTCCGGCGCAGGCCATTCGGCTCAACAATCTTGGCGTCGCCTACATGAATCAGGCGCGCATCAATGAAGCGCTCGATTCGTTCCGACGGGCGCGCCAGCGCAATCCATCGTTATTGGCCGCGCGGCTGAACGAAGGCATCGCGCTCGTCCAGGCGCAACGCCTCGCCGAAGCCCGCGATGCGCTCCTCGATTCGACACGACAACAGCCTCAGAGTGCGCGTGCGTGGTACAACCTCGGGCTCGCGTATCGGACGTTGGGCGAAGCTGATTCCGCCATTGACGCCTTTGAACGTGTCGCCGCCCTTGATCCGAACGACGCGGACACGCTGTATTTTCTCGGTCAGCTTCACTCTCAAGCGGGCCGACATGATCAGGCGATCGCGTTGTTTCTGAGATGCCTGGCGCTCGATTCGCGGCATGTATCGGCTGAATTCGGCCTCGCCGGGGCCTACCGGCTTTCCGGCAACGCGGCGGCTGCGGCCGAACACCTCACACGCTTCGACGAACTCTCACAGTCCAAGCTGGGTAAACCGATTAGCTCCGTCTACGGAGAGCAGGGTCCCTATTCCACGGCCGAACCAATCGCCGGCGATGCTCCCGTACCGTCCGACTTCGCCGTGCGTGTGACCATCGATTCTCGCGCTGGTCTGCAGTTCGAGCCCCAGAGGCAAGCTCAATCGAATCGCATCCTTCCGCTGCTTGGCTCGGGCGCCTGCTTCACGGACTTCGATGCCGACGGCCGCCCCGATCTGCTGCTGCTCGGAGGTGCGCGCCGCGCGATGCTGTACCGCAACACCGGTGGGCGCTTCAGCGACGTCACATCACGAGCGGGGCTGAACCTCACGCAGGATGCGCTCGGCTGCACGGTCGGAGATTACGACAACGATGGCCGCGACGATATCGCCATCGGACTGGCGAATGGCATCGCGGTTTACCATCATCAGGGCAACGGCACGTTTCGCGATGTGACACCGACGCTCGGCATCCGCGTGCCGGGCATTCCGCTCGGTCTTTCGTTCATCGACTACGACCACGATGGCGACCTCGATCTATATGTGTCGCGCTTTACGGACTTTGCCCTCGGACCGAACGGTCAGTTCGATTTTCCTATGACGGGAAGCGCGCCTGCGAATCAGGTGTGGCGCAACAACGGCAACGGAACCTTCACCGACGCAACCGAGCAAGCGGGACTTGCGGGCGACGCGCCAGGTATTGGCGTGGTCGCAGCCGATCTCGACAACGATCGCGCCATCGACCTTGTCCTGACTGGATGGCGTCGCGCCGCTCTCGTCCTCAGCAATCCGCGCGAGGGCCCGTTTCGGACGGCGGAGCCGTGGAATCCGGCCTTTCCATCGCCTCCGGCCGGCACTGTCGCGGTTGATTTCAACAAGGACGGGTGGATGGACCTGGCCTTTACGCACTGGGGTTCGCCTGGTCTCAGCCTGTGGAAGAACGCCGGCGGCACTCGATTCGAACGTGTCGCAATTCCCGAACCGACGTGGATTCGAGGATGGGGAATCGCCGCGGTCGATATCGACAATGATGGCTGGCTGGACCTGGCCGCTGTCGGAGAAACCGGCGCGCACAAAGGAGAAATCCGCGTGCTCCGAAACCTGGGCGGCGAGCGCTTCGCCGATGTGACCAGTGCGGCAGGCGCGACGGTCGGCCTGGAACGGCCCCGAGCGTTGATTGCAGGCGACACGGATGGCGACGGTGATGCGGATCTGCTGATCACGCAAAACGACGGACCACCCGTTCTGCTCCGTAATGACGGAGGAAACCGTCGCGCGTCGGTCCGCCTTGCGTTTCGCGGCCTCGCCGACAATCGCAGCGGCTTGGGCACAAAAGTTGAGGTGTTTGCGGGCGCGCTCCGCCAGAAGTGGGAACTGCAATCATCGTCCGGTTACCTCGGACAGAACGCGCCGGGCATCCTGGCCGGCATCGACCAATGGCGACAAGCCGACATCGTACGTTTGTTGTGGCCTACCGGAGTGGTGCAGGACGAGGTACAGCTCGCATCAGGCCGACGTCACCTGCTGAGCGAAATCGATCGCCGGGGCAGCTCATGTCCGGTCGTGTTTGCCTGGAACGGTGAGCGATACGAATTCATTGCCGACATGATCGGCCCCGGCATCGTTGGTCACTGGGTGGCGCCGGGCGAACGCAACATCCCGGATCCGACGGAATATCTGAAGATCGATGGCAACCGTGTCAAACCCCGTAACGGCAGGCTCAGCTTTCGATTCGCCGAAGTCATGGAGGAGCTGACCTACCTCGATCACGTTCGTTTACTCGCGGTCGATCATCCAAGCGACGTCACGGTTCATCCGAACGAGTACTTCGCCAGCCAGCCGCCGTTTCCGATGTTCAAGGTCATCGAAAGCCGCAACGCCCGGCTGCCCGCTGCCGCTCGCGACGACGCCGGCCGGGACGTGCTGCCGGCGCTGTTGAATCGTGATCGGCGCTACGTCACGGGATTCGGTCCCATTCAATTCGGCGGTTTTGCAAAGCTGCACTACCTTGAGTTGGACCTTGGAACCGGCTATGCGGGCGGCCCGCTTCGGCTCTTGATGCAGGGCTTCATCGAGTACTTCAGTGCGACTTCTGTCTTCGCCGCGCACCAGGCAGGGATCGAGGCCATCGTCCCGTTCCTGGACGTCGAGACGTCGGACGGACGGTGGGTGCGCGCGATCGACGAGGTTGGTTTTCCGGCGGGGCTTGCTCGAACTTCGGTGGCCGATCTCACGGGTAAGCTGCCGGCCGGGACATCACGCATTCGCATCGGCACGAATCTGAAGGTTTACTGGGATCAGATTCTGATCGACACGACTCCGCAGGCTGGTGCCTTCGAGCTGCACGATGTCCCGTTGATGGAGGCATCACTGCGATTCCTCGGCTTCCCGCGGCAGATCGGCGGTAGTCTGGCGAGCGATTTGTCCTACGACTACGGCCAGGTCAGCACCACCGGACCCTTTACGCGGCATTCCGGCTACTACACCGCATACGGTGACGTGCGAACGATCGTGAACGCAGCCGATGATCGGTTCGCGACGCTCGGCTCCGGCGATGAGGTCGCGTTGGAGTTCGACGCTTTGGCGCTGCCCCCGCTGCGGCAAGGATGGACGCGGGACTACTTCTTCTATGCCGATGGTTTTGCGAAGGACATGGATTTCTATGAAGCCCTCTCCCACACGGTAGAACCCTTGCCGTTCCATTCGATGGGCCAGTATCCCTATGGGCCGCTAACGCGGTATCCCACCGACCCGTTACATCTGGATTACCGTCTCAACGCCAACACGCGATGGGTCAGTGGTGGAGAGGTTCGATCGTTCCGTTTCGGTTATCCCTGACATGATGAGCAGAACCTCCATTCGATTGCGGAACCTCGCGGTGAGTCTGGCGATGCTGTTCGCTCTTGCGCTCGCCGGGCATGCTTTTCAGAATCCTCCTGAAGTCCGTTATCCGCCCACAGACGCCGGTGTGGACACCCTTACGGCGCGGGCGGATGCGCAGAAGCAAACCGCCGGTCAGTTCGATGTCTTTCACGACTTTCGCTTTGACGATCGTTTGGCGGCAAGCGGAATCTCTTTCGTGCATCGGATCGTCGACGATGCCGGCTTGACCTACAAGGCGGTTCACTACGATCACGGCAACGGACTGGCCGTCGCCGACATCGATGGCGACGGACTCACTGATATCTACTTTGTGAACCAGGCCGGACCGAGCGAGCTGTGGAAGAACCTTGGCAGCGGCCGGTTTCAAAACATGACTTCCGAAGCGGGAGTGGCGGTGCCGGGCCGCATCGCCGTCGCGGCCTCGTTCGCAGACGTCGATAACGATGGCGATGCCGACCTCTTCGTGACCACCGTGCGAGGAGGGAATCTGCTCTTCGAAAATGACGGCCACGGACGCTTTCGCGATGTCACCGCGGAGTCCAATGTCGGTCTCTCGTCTCACTCCTCGGGCAGTGTGTTCTTCGATTACAACAAGGACGGGCTGCTCGATCTGCTGGTCTGCAATGTCGGCCGCTACACCAGTGACGCCAAGGGCGCGCACGGGGAATACGTTGGGCTGCCCGACGCCTTTTCAGGCCACATGTACCCGGAGCGATCAGAGCATCCGGTGTTGTATCAGAATACGGGCCGCCACCGCTTCAGAGATGTCACGGCCGCAGTCAACCTGCGGCCCGAGGGATGGTGCGGCGATGCCGCAGTCGCCGATCTCAACCAGGACGGTTGGCCCGATGTGTATTTCCTCAACATGATGGGCGCCAACCATTATTTTGAAAACCAGCAGGGCAAAACGTTTGTTGAAAAAACCAAATCGTATTTCCCCAGGACCTCCTGGGGCGCGATGGGAGTCAAGCTCTTCGATTACGACAACGACGGCCGCCTGGATCTTTTCGTCACGGATATGCACTCCGACATGTCTGAAAACGTCGGGCCCGAACTGGAAACCGCAAAGGCCAAGCCTCAGGCTGAGAGCTTTCTCATGGGCCCGGTCGATTCCTTTGTCTTTGGCAATTCGCTCTATCGCAACCTTGGCGGCGGGAAGTTCAACGAGGTGTCGGACGCCATGGGCGTCGAGAACTATTGGCCGTGGGGGCCGAGCATCGGCGATGTCAACGCCGACGGATGGGACGACATCTTCATCGCCTCCTCCATGAATTTTCCGTTCCGCTATGGAATCAACTCGCTCTTGCTCAATAACAAGGGCCAGAAGTTCCTCGCCGCCGAATTCATGCTTGGCGTGGAACCACGCCGCACCACGTATACGCCCTGGTTTCAACTCAACTGCGCGCAACCACCGCCCGATCCCCGAAACCTCATGCGGCCGATGTGCGTGAACCACTCCGGCCAGGTGACAGTCATGGCGCCTGCTGGAAGCCGTGCGGGCGTGCTGTTCGATCTCGACAACGATGGCGATCTTGACCTGGTCACCAGCGATTTCAATTCCGCGCCGCAGGTTCTTGTCAGCAACCTGTCGCAGATTCACTCCATTCATTGGCTGAAGGTGCGGTTGATCGGCGCGGCCTCAAATCGCGACGGCCTGGGCGCGTTAGTCAAGGTCGACACGGCGCACGGCACCTACACCAAGCAATACGACGGCAAGAGCGGGTATCTGGCGCAGAGTTCCCTGCCCTTATATTTCGGTCTGGGCGACGACACCGCCGTTAGTCGTCTGGAAGTCCGCTGGCCATCCGGTCGCAGCCAGATCATCACGCAGGGCATCAAAGTGAACGATACCCTGCGGATCGAGGAACCTCGATAGATCAGCGCAATCGGGCGGATTCCGCTCGTGCCTGTTCGATGACCGCAATCCCGGCGTCCGCGTCTTTCCACAGCGTCATGAGATCGTCGTAGGCGCTTTTCGCCTTCGCCGTGTCGCCCGCGAGGGCGAGCGCCCGTGCCAGGTGCAGCCGCGCCAACGCGTACATCGGATCCACGAGCACGATGCTGCGATGATCGACGATCCGCTGGAACTCGGCGGCGGCCTGGGCCGGTTGACGCGCCGCCAAGTACGCCTGGCCGCGCACGTAAATGGGATATAGGGCCCCGAAGTAGCCGCGAAAGCCAAGGCCGCCAACCGCGAGGTCGAAGCGGGCAGCCGTCTGCAGCGACTGAATCGCCGCCGGCGCGTCATGAACGTTGAGCGCAAACAAGGCGCGCAGCGCCGGCAGATACATCGATTGTACCGACGTGTCTTCAGGAAACTCCCGCGCGAGATTGTCGGTCAGGATCCGGGATCGAGCCACGTCACCGTCGAGCGCCTGCGCGAATGCGACGGGATATTCCACCTGTCGTCCTTCGCCCAGCGCGAGAGCCTTGTCGGCCTTCGATCTGGAGGCGGCGACATTGCCGTACAGCGCTTCCCACACGGCTGCGGCCGCCTGGAACATCGCGGCCCGCTCACGTCGGCCAGACTGCTGCGCAATGTCGACTGCGATCGCAGACGTGCGTCTCGCTTCCTGCAACCGCCCAGCCCGAGCGAAGGCGAGCGATTCGACGTGCGACATCATGTCTTCCAAGGTGGGCTTGGTTTTGGTGATGGCCGCTTTCTGCCTCGCATCTTCTTCATCGCCTTTCACGTAGGCGATGAAATAACGAACCAGGTGGTACTCCGGAAAATCAAACTTGCGCTCGAGCGCTCGCGCGATCGTCGCCTCAGCGTCGCTCAGGCGATTGAGGTGCAGCTGGTTGAAGGCCGTTGTGACATAGGGCGCCCCCTGCTCGGGATCCATGGCCATGGCTTTGCCGGCTGATTCGATCGCCCGCTCGTATTTGCCGGTGCTCCTCGTCAGGAAACCGGAGAGCAGGCCGGGTGGGAGGGGATCGCGTGGATAGGTCTGCGCCCACAACTCGAGGGTTTGTTGCTCCCGTTCCATGTTGCCGGTGACGTCGCGATCGTAGATGGTCTCGATGAAGAACCGCTCGATTGCGCTGGCACGATGCCGCAATCGATAGCCCTCGAGCAGGCTCGCCCTTGCCAGCGTCGTCTCGCCAAGCCCGCTATAGGCGAACCCCAGCCTGGCATGCGCACTGGCGAAATCCGGGTCAAGCGCAATGGCGCGCTCGAACAGCGGAAGCGCGCTGCGTCCGCCGGTCAGCCTGGTCGATTTCAGCGCCGCCGTGTAGGCCCTCAGTGCCTCCAACGACGGCGTCGTCGCATCCTCAAGCGGCGTCGAATGTTTCTCCACGGTCGCGAGCGATTCGCCGACGCGGGTCCGGAACCGGCTGGCAATCTGACTCAGCGCCGCGAGCACGTCTTCCTTTCGCGCCGCCTGTGCCTGCTCGTCGCCAAGGATGTCTCCGGTGGTGCAATGCCTGCCATGCAAGGCGATGACGTATTGACTGCCGAGCATCGCGATCGACCCGTCGAGCACGGCGGCGCTTGCCGTTCGCACGCATACCTCCTGCGCGAGCGCGGGCGTCAATCGCGCATCGGGCGGCTGGTTCATGAGCATTAGTGTCTTGCTGATGCGATCGTCCGAGATCAGGCTCAGGAATGGCGACTGTTGAAGCTGTACTGCCAATCCCTGTCGCAACGTGTCGTCGAACACCGCGTCACCGGTCGTGTTGGCGAAGTCGCCCAGCACGATGGTGTCCTTATCGGTCAGCGCCGCCGCGCGTGGGCGGTAGACCCACCCAGTCACCATCGCGGCCGCGACGATGGCCGATGCAACGGGCAAGAGCCATCGACGACGGCTCGCAGTTATCGCGCCTGTTGCACGTGTCAGTCTCTGGAGATCGGTGCGCAGCTCGGCCGCATGCTGATAGCGAAGTTCGCGATCGACCTCGAGGCACTTCGAGATGATCCGCTCGAGCTCAGGATCGCCGTCGATGCGCAGGCGCCCGGCCGGCGACGGCCGCGCACCCGTGATCATTTCGTAGAGCACCAGACCGACACTCCAGATGTCGGCGCGATGATCGACCGCCTCGCCCCGCGCCTGCTCCGGCGCCATGTACGCCGCGGTGCCAATCACCGCGCCATACCGCGTGCCTGTCATCGTCGTCACGTCCACGTCGTCGGCGCCCGGCGCCCGCATCTTGGCGACACCGAAGTCGAGAATCTTCACGTGACCGCGCGATCCGATGAAGATGTTGGCCGGCTTGATGTCACGGTGAATGATGCCCGCCGCGTGAGCGGCCTCGAGCGCGTCAGCGATCTGGATGCCGAGATTGATCGACGTGCGGATGTCCAATGGACCGGCGGCGAGCCGATCCTTCAGCGTCTCGCCCTCCAGGAACTCCATGACGATGAAGGCGCGGCCGCCGGCGTCGCCGATGTCGTGGACCGTGCAGATGTTGGGATGGTTCAACGCCGAAGCAGCGCGCGCCTCGCGGCCGAAGCGGGAGAGGGCGTCGGAATCGTCGGCCAGATCCGCCGAAAGGAACTTCAGCGCGACAAAGCGCCGCAGACGCGAATCCTCGGCTTTGTAGACAATGCCCATGCCGCCGGCGCCGAGCGGCGCGACGATCGTGTACGGGCCGATGGCAGAGCCGACGGCAGGTTCCACGGGCGGGCACGATTATAGTAGCGAGGGCCTCAGACTTAAGCCCCGATCAGCTGCGCACGTATCCATGCTGCGCGCTGCGCTTGCCCCCCTCCCGGTGCGCCTCGTCGGAGAGGGCATGGACGCCGGTCGCGTCGATCCACCGGTTGTAAAAGTTGAACAGCGCGCACACGGTGATCGCGAAATAGAGCTCTTCGTCCGTCCAGCCGGCCGCGCGCACACCATCGAGATCGGCGCCGGTGATCGCAGGCGACGCGTGGTTCACCTTGTCGACGAAACGAAACAACGCCTGGTGCCGTTCGTCGAGTCCGGATGACTCGATATCCGTCAGCACGGACTCAACGAGACCAGCGTCGCCGAGCAATTCCGCCGCAACTGCGGCGTGCGATTTCACTCAAAACGGGCAATCGTTGCGTTTCGACGTATACGCCGCAATCAGCTCTCGAAGTCCCGGGCTGAGCGGTGCCGGGCCGCGGAGGATTGCCTGCGTGAAACGAGCGAGATGCTCGGTGGCGTCCGGCAGGTACGCGAAGAGATGCCAGATCTGCGGATACTCCGATCCGTGCTGTCGCATCTGTTCGATCAACCGTTGATACGGACCCGGCGCCGTATGGTGCTCGACGTCCGGAAGGAACATTGGCTTCAACCTTACTCCTTCACCAGGTAGAGAAACCGAGCCTCCTGGCCGGACGCATTGATGTTGGCATGCGCAGTAATGCCGGTTGATGGGACGCGGTAGGCCGTGCCCGCGCGAAGTTTCCTCAATTCCTTGCCGAGGAGCAAATCGACGTCTCCCTCGGTGGCAATCCAGATCTCTTCGGCACCGGAACCACTGCTGTACGGCCGGGACATGGTCATCGACTTCAAGGTCACCTGGGTGACCGCGCCGTATTGGCTCAGACCATCGGCTTTGGAAATCAACGGACGCTCCTGGTTCACCCACGCGTTTGTGACTTGAGCGCGCCCGCGGTTGTCCACGACCTCGAGGGCAGTTCGCGGAACAAACCCTGCTGGGAGTTTTTCACTGACGACATAGAACGTCAGGTATTGATCGCCGGTCGCCGTCAGTCGAAAGTCCAACCCGGGGCTGATGATGAACGCCATGCCCTTGACGAGCTCGACTCTGGTCGATCCCGATGTGATGACGCCGGCGCCGGCGTTCACGACGAAGGTCTGCTGACTGTTCTTCAGCTCTCCCTCCACTCGATGCGCGGTCGAACCGGGTTCGAGCTGCGCGTAGCTGACGGCCTCGGCATTCGTCAGCACCGCACCCCGCCGCGCCGGATGAAGAGCATCCGGGCCTTGCAGCGCCGTCAACATGTCCCGGAAGTACAAATTGCCGTGCATGATTCTCGGGAAGGCATTGCGCCAATCGCCGATGAACATGTCGATGTCCTGCTCGGTGGCCCGGTTGTAGGCGCCGTTGTCGAGCCTTGAGAAGTCCCTGCCTTGAGCGGGCGGCCCGCCCTGAGCGGCGGGTCCGCCTGGTCCGCCTCTTCCACCCCCTTCACGAGCAGCGGGTCCCAGGTAGATCATTTCGACGGGCTCTTCGCCGATGTTCAAGTTGCTGTGCGCGGTAATGCCCGTGGGAGGAATCTTGTATGCCTGGCCGGCGGTCATGCGCCGGATTTGCTTTCCGAGCGAGAGCACGGTCTCACCTTCCACCATGATCCAGCACTCCTCAGCCGGGTGGCTGTGCGGCTGGGGCATGGTGCGCGGCGCAATGCCGATGAGCGTCATGCCGGCCGGGCCGCCGCTGTTGATGTGTGCCCAGTGCGCCCCGACCCGCCGATCGTTGTCGAGGCTGCTGACCACGACGAGATCAGGGCTCGCGACGTAATTGGCCGGAAGCGGCTCGGTCCGCACATAGAAAGTCAGCGGCCCCTTGCCGGTGTTGCCGAGCGTGAACGCCGTGTCGGGCGTGATCGTGAAGCCGACGCCCTTGCGCAGCTCCTGCGATTTCGCGTTCACCGCAATGGTGCCGGTGCCGCTCATGGTGAAGAACACCTGGCGCTCGCCCGCCGCCGCCTTGCCGGCGGCACGCGCGCCCGGCGCCAGCTCCGCACGGCTGATCGCCGTGATGTTCAGGAGCACGGCGCCCTTCTTCGTGGGGTGAAGCGGGTCGGGTCCCTCGAGCCTGGTCAGGATGTCCTGGAAGGTGACGCCTCCGTACATGGTGCGAGGCGGTGAGTTCTTCCAGTCGTTGACGAACATGTCGATGTTCGGATCGACGCTCGGATCGACAGGAGACGGATCGAGACCATCTTCTCGAGAGGTGCGCGGCTGTGCCTGCTGCGTGTAGGCGAGCGTGGCGGCCGCGCTGAAGATCACAAGTGAAAGCGTGGCGATAAGTTTCATGTGGCGCTCTCCGTAAGATCGAAATCACGAATCGGTTCGACGCGACGCATCAGGAAGAAACCAATCGCCAGGCCGATTGGCATCAACAGGCTCAGACCGATGAACACCGGGACGTAATTGTGCGTGGCATCCAGCACGGCGCCGACCGCCCAGGTGCTGATCATCGATCCGACAGTGGACCCCGTGCCGGCGATGCCGTAGACGGAGGCCACCGCACGCGGCGGAAAGTAATCCCCCGGCAGCGAGTGGACCGTGATCGACCACAGGATCCAGAAAAAGATCGACACCGAGATCATCGTCATCGTCCAGAACAGTGAATTGCTGAAGACGGCGACGATGGCGAGCGGGGAAAAGCAAGTAGCGAGCACCATCATCGTCTTGCGCACGCGATTGACGCTCCAACCGTTTTTCAACAGCCGCAACGACAGATACCCCCCGGCGACATTCGCCACGTCGGCGACGAGGAACGGTATCCACGCGACGAGCGCGATGCCGGCAAGATTCAGCCCGCGTTCGCGCGTCAGGAACTCTGGAATCCAGAACACGAAAAAGTACCAGAGCGGATCGGCGAAGAACCGGCAGACGAACACGGCCCAGGTTTGCCGATAGCGCAACAGTGTCGCCCAGCGAATCCGCACGGCGCCCGGTTCACCGCCGGGGCGGTCCCGCAGATCCATGCCGGGGTGGAGCGCGCGGAAGAGTTGAAACAACGCGACCCATACCAGGCCAAGCAGGCCGGTAACGACGAAGGAGGCGCGCCAGCCCCACTGCAACGTGACGAACGCGACCAGCGGCGGCGCGATCATGGCGCCGAGGCTCGAGCCGCTGTTGCAGA
>AR_comb_assmDRAFT_10044188_pt1 | contig 16497 bp, 16 predicted proteins | sample ArasoioldDNA_FD_10543 | JGI IMG/M metagenome (IMG submission 10543) | reverse complement strand
AGCGGCGTGGTGTCGCCCCGCGCGATACGCAAAGCTCGGTACGCCATGATCCGCTCCGTGTCGGCGAGATGACCCACGACCTCTTTGATGCTCCATTTGCCGCGCCCGTAGCGATACATCGCCTCGGTTTCGGAGAGTCCGCGGAGCAGGGCTGCCGTGTCCTCGATCTGTGCCGCGCACACTATCACCGGGTCGAGCTCGGGGACCCGCTTCACGTAGCCGGCGTAATGGGACGGGATCTCGTCGGCCTCGGGTCGGCCCACCATGCGCGTGCTCATGACTTGCTCCCGTCCAGCTCGGTGAGCGCCATCGCTTTCACCGTCTTGCTCTCGCCGGTCATGATGCGGCGATGGTAATCGACCTGTCCAAGGTGATACGCGAGATGTGTCGCGAAGTGAGCCAGGAATGCGCCGGTCGAGGAGCTGACGCCGCCCACCTTTTCCGGATACGGTTTGGCCAGATCCGCTTCGCTGATCTGTCTCATGCCCAGCTCTACGGCCTCGATCGCATTGTCGATCTCACGCAGCAGATCCGCGCGCGGCACGTCGCGATCGCCAAACTCTGCATCGCGATTGCGGACATAGCCGTTCTTGCCCAGCACGTTGCCGAGGAAATACTGGAGATTGCCCGCGAGATGCAGCGCGAGATTGCCGCCGGGGTTGGAGATGCCGGCGGGAATCTCCCACAGCGCCGCGTCGTTGGGGTACGACTCGATTTCGCGCCGCAGCGCCTTCAACTCCCGCGTGATGACGTTGGTAATCCAGTCCTTCATGCGACCCTCCCCACCCGCATCGCTACAGGCCAGCGCGCCATGCGGAGTTGGTCCATCGTGCCCCAGGCGCGCGTGAGATCGTTGACGAGTCCGTCCACCGGATCCTGATGGTGCTGCTTCATGAACGCCCTCGTGGCCGACCAGGTCCGGACGTAGCCGGCGACATCGGCAAGGCTCATCTCCTGCTCGATGACGAAGCTAGGCGCCGGAAATTCCTGGAATGGAAACTTGATGGTCCCGTAACGTGTCTCGACCTGCCGGCGTTCCGGCGCCCAGAATGGCCCCACGACGCCGGTGTAAAAGCCCTGAACGATGGCGTCGATCTGCGGTGAAATCTCGAAGCTCACGTACGTCCAGATCGCAACGACCCCTCGCGGGCGAAGCACCCGCCGCGCTTCCGACCAGAATCGCGGCTGGTCGAACCAATGTACGGCCTGCGCCGCGGTGACCAGGTCAATCGATGCGTCCTCCAATCCGCTCTGCTCGGCTGAGGCGACGCGATACGTCACGTTGGCCCGCGTTTCGGCTCGATCGATCTGTGACACGCTGGGATCGGTGGCCGTCACGTGCTCGAATACGCGGGCCAGTCCGACAGCCGCCTGGCCAGTCCCGGTACCGGCGTCCCACGCCTCCTCGCGCGCGGGCGCCACGTCGGCGAGGAAGTCGAACAACGCGTCGGGGTAGTGCGGCCGGTACGCCGCGTACCCGGCGGAGACTGTGGAGAAATGATCTCTGAAAGTCACGGGCGCGACGCGGGTGGCGGCGGCGGTGGCGGCGCGGGTGCGAGCGGTGGCGTCGAGCGCTGCGCGTCACGGCATTCCGGCCATGAGCCCGGCTGACCGTTCGGTGCCGGTGCGAAGACGGTGCGTTGCTCGCGCGACATCTTTGTCGTGTCCTGGTCGGCCAGGTAAACGAGCATGGCCGCGAGCGCGGCGTTGTTCTTCACGTCGTCAAAGCTGATCTTGTCGTAGGTGTCGCGATTGGTGTGCCAGGTGTACGTGCCGTAATCCCAGCTGCCCGAACCCAATCCGAATCCGGGCGCGCCACAGGAAACGAACGACGCATGATCGGTACCGCCGCCCGACGGATTTCCCGGGAAGCTGAACTTGATGTTGCGCGTGATGTCGGCGGGAACGCGCGCCAGGTAGCGCGCGAGCGCGGCGGAGGCGTCCGGGAATCCCGACGAGCTCATGTTCTCGACTCTTCCGGTGCCGTTGTCCTGATTGAACAGCGCCTGTAATCCACTCACGACTTCGGGGTGATCCTTCACGTAGGCGCGCGAGCCGTTCAGCCCCTGTTCCTCGCCGCTCCAGTGGCCCACGAGAATGGTGCGGCGTGGATTGGGATAGACCTGCTTCAACACGCGCATCGCTTCCATCATCGTGATCGTGCCGGTGCCGTTGTCGGTTGCGCCTGAGCCGCCGTCCCACGAATCGAAGTGCGCCGACAGCATCACGTATTCGTTCGGTAACTGGCTGCCCTTGATTTCGCCGACCACGTTGAAGACCGGCACTTCGCCGAGTGCCTGCGATTCGGCGCTGACTTCGATGATTGGCGCCTGCTTGTTCTGGGCGAGGCGGAAGAGCAGCCCGTAATCCTCACAGGCGATGTCCAGCACGGGCGCCTTGTCGGTGTAGGCCTGGAAGACTTTCTGCACCCCCCAACCCTGTGACCAGAAGCTGCCGATGATGCCCGCCGCGCCTGCGGCTTCGAGACGACGTGACAGCGCTGCCGCCGCCGAGACGCCGCCTCCCGTCACAACCCCGGTGCGCTGCAGCCGCTGTTGCCACGCCTGCTGGGCGGCGGTGCGCCGCGCCTTCATGGAATCGGCCGTCGATTGCGTGGCCCACTTTTCCCAGCTGTCGTCGGGCCGGCAGGTCGGCTGCGCGAATGCGATCAGGACGAACTTGCCCTTCGCTTGGGGCAGCCACGCAACCAGGGCGCTCGAGTCGGCGACGTCGGGCAGGATCACGACGGGCGCGCGCAGCGGTCTGCCCTTTGGCGTCGGTGGGCTCCAGGCGAGCATCGTGCCCTCGAGTGTGCGCACGCGCGGTGACACGAGGTCGATGTGCGTTGGGCCGCGGCGCCAGCCCCGCCAGGTGCCGTATTGCTCCTTCCGTGCGGTGATGCCCCAGGCGCCGTACGTCGCCACGACCCAATTCTGCGCAGCAGTCATGCCTGGCGACGCCGTTAGACGCGGGCCGAGCGAGTCAAACAGCACCTGCGCGAGCCGGGGGAGGGCGGAGCTGTCGGTTTCGATCGCCCAGATGCGGCGCAACACGGGGTCGTCGACGGCGAAGCCCGAAGGCTGCGGAAACTGCGCGACCGCGCTGGTGCTGATGGTGAAGAGAAGGGCGGCGGACAGAACGATTCGCACGAGGCAGCTCCTGGGTGAGGGCAGTGAAAGAGAAGTCTGCGTGGTTCTGCGATGTAGTGGAAGTCTCGGCTTAGCCGATCCGCTCGAGATCGAGCCGATATCTCACCTCTGGGACCTGCGTGTTGGGATACATCTGCGTCGCACCGTCAACCTCAAACCCCATCCGCTCATAGAACTGCCGCGCTTCATGGTTCTCTTCCAGCACCCAGAGCGTGACTTCATTGAAGCCGCGCCGCCGGAATTCGGTGAACACCTCATCGAGCAGCGCGCGCCCGTATCCTCGGCCTCGTAAATGCGGCAGTACATGTAGCGACGTGATGTGCCCGACGCGTGTGGGATCGTCGTCAGCGTCGCGTGTGGCGATCATCTGGCAGAAGGCGACACCCTTGCCGTCCTCTTCGATTAGAAACACCGGCCACGCGCGATCGGCGATTCGCTCAGTCCAGAACGCCGTGCGATACGCGAGATCAGTTCTCGCGATCACGTCATCTGGCATGATTCCGCGGTAGGCGACATTCCACGACTCGACATGAATGCGCGCGACCGTTCCAGCATCAGTGAGGTCCGCGCGACGGATCAGCGGCCGAGCCGGGCTTCCCATTCCTCGAGCGAGCGTGGCCAATCGGCCTTGAGTAGCCGCGAGAGCGAACGATCCGCGAGCACGCGGCCACCCGTTTGGCAGGTCGCGCAGTAGTTGGCTTCGTTGTCGGCGTAGCGAATGCGTTGAATCGGCGAGCCACACACGGGACATGGCTCCTTGTAGCGGCCGTGCACGGCCATTCCTTCCTTAAAAGCGCTGACCTTCTCAGGAAACTTCGCGCCGCTCTTCGTCTCGGCGCGCAGCGTGTCGATCCAGAACCGCGTCGTGCTCCGCACGGCTTCGTAGAGTCGCGCGACTTCGGCGTCGGTCAGTTTTCCCGTGAGCTGGAACAGCGAAAGCTTGGCGGCGTGAAGGATTTCGTCGGACAGCCAGTTGCCGATGCCGTCGAACAGATGCGGATCGGTGAGGGCGCGTTTGAGCGTATGCGACTCGGACTGCAGCCGCGCCTTGAATGCGGGGAGATCGGCCGCCAGGATGTCGAGGCCGCCAGGATCGTGCGCGGCAAGGCCCGCGTCGCCTTCCACGAGATGGAGCGATGCCCGTTTCTTGGGACTCGCTTCCGTGAGGAGCAGAGTGCCGGTAGGGAAGTCGAACGACGCGAGCCCGACCTTGGCGGGAGACGTCGCGTGCTCAGGCCGCCACTTGAACCGGCCTGCGATCATGAGATGGAAGACGAGGAAGAGCTTGCCCTCCATCTCCCAGACGATGCGCTTTCCAATGCGTCTCAACGCGACGACCTTGCGACCCTCGGCCGCGCCGAGCGGTGGATTGACGGTGCGCAGCAGCGATGGGCTGACGATTTTGGCGCGCTCGAGCGGCTGGCCGACGATGCGCGGCGCCAGCGCCTCGAGGTAGATCGTGATGTCGGGAAGCTCGGGCACCGTCAGTGCTGCTTGATGAACAGACGACCAGCCTCTTGCGGCGAGTAATCAAGGCCTACGATCGCCAGGGCGCGGGCAAGCGCCGGATCGCGGCGCTCGTGGAGATCCTCCGCGGTCGGTAACACGAGCTCATCGGGTATGACGCCATTGCCTTCCAGGTGGGTACTGTCGGCCATCACGATATCCGCGTCACTGACCTCGATGGTGTAGAAGATCACGCGGTCAACCCCGACCTGGTGACTGTACGCCATGCCTCGCATCACGCCACCCCAGGTCCGGTCACCAACCACGACGCCACGATGACGCATCTTGATCACGTGCGCGAATATTTCTGAAGCCGAGGCGGAGCGACTGTCTACGAGCACCACGACCTTTCCAGAAAAATTTCCATGCGGCGTGACGATCAGCGGAACGTGGGTCTTGCGACGATACAGCATGCCGACGGTGTCCGAATGGTCTGTGAAGGCCCCCAGCAAGCGCAGCAACTCGCGCTCCGCGCCGCCGCCGTTTCCTCGAAGATCCAGCACCAGCGCGGGAAAATCGTTGGCCTTCCCAAGCGCGCGATCGATCGTGTGATCGTCAGCGTCAAAGGTCGGCATGCGCCAAATCACCGCTTTTCGGCCGATCTCCACCAACTCGAAGTCCAGCTCTCGCTCTTCATTCTCAGCGCGCCGGATGAGATCCCAGATGTCATCGTTCTGGCCGGTGATGTCGAGGAGAGGTCTGCCCCGGATGACCTTCGAGGCCACCGTGATGTGCCGCTCCGCGCCGTCCACGGATCGCACAACAAACGGCACCGTGCCCTGCGGATTGATGAGATGGAACCAGTATGGTATTTGCCAAAAGCCGGGACGTGCGGGCTCGAACGGCCCTACGCGGAGGACGCGATCACCACGCGCGAGCCCCTGCCGTGCGGCGTCGCTTCCAGCCTTCACATCGGTCACGAAGCATGAATCGCCCACAATGCCCAGCTCCCAACCGTACTCGACACGGTCGACATGCTCGGGCGGCACGAACAGGGTATGGGAGTCATCCAAGCCCAGGAGGGTCCATGCGATGATGCCAAACACCTGACTGTTCGATTGCGCCGCGCGAATGAGTGCTTCGGCGCTGTCCCAGCGCGTCGCGAGATCGACGCCGTGGAATGTGGTGTCGTAGTAATGCTGTTCGAGATCTTTTCGAGCAGTCCGCAGCATGGTGAGACCGCGTTCCCGATCCAGGCTGCTGAGATTCTGGGCGGAGAACACCGCGAAGCTGAGCAGACCAAACAGTATCATCACTGAAACACCTGCAGCGCCACCTCCACCCGTCCGAATGGCGCGCTCACCTGCACACCCTGCACGATCCGTTTCACCTTCGTGAACATTTCGCGCGCGATCGCCACGCCCTCGGCGAGCGCGGCTTCCTTTCCTTTCTCCTGCGCCTTCCGCATCCGCTGCAACACCTCGTCCGGCACCGAGACGCCCGGCACCTCGTTCGCCAAAAACTCGGCGTTGCGCAGCGAGATCAGCGGCCAGATCCCGGCGACGATCGGCGTCTTGAACTGCTCGACCTTCTCGAGGAATCCCTCGAGCTGACGCACATCGAACACCGGCTGCGTCACGGCGAACTCGGCGCCCGCATCCACCTTCCACGCAAAGCGCGACAGCTCGCGATCCTGATCGACGGCGCCCGGATTCACGCCGACACCGATCGCCCACCTTGTGGCGCCGCCCAGTGGATTGTTGCCCGGATCGAGACCCTGGTTGAGCCGATAGACGAGGTTCGCGAGTCCAATCGAGTCGATGTCGAAGACCGCCGTCGCCTCGGGATAGGGGCCCATCTTCGGCGGGTCGCCGGTAATGATGAGAATGTTGCGCAGTCCCGCCGCGTGCGCGCCGAGGATGTCGGAGAGCATGCCGAGCAGATTGCGGTCGCGACAGCAGTAATGAATGACCGTCTCGATCCCGACCTCGCGCTCGATCAAAATCGCCGACGGCAGCACGCCCATGCGGCTTTGCGCGCGGGGTCCATCAGGAACATTGACGGCGTCCACTCCCGCCGCCTTGAGCGCGCGACACTGATCGAGCATGGGTTTCGGATCGATGCCCTTCGGCGGAACGATCTCGACGCTCGTCACGAGCTCGCCGCGGGCGATCTTTGCGCCCCAACGAGACTTCTCGACGAGAGGCACGGGCTTCACATCCGGCGCGGCCTGCACCTGCCCGCGCGACACCACGGCGCTCGGGTGACGCGGCACGACGCTCGCGACGTAGTCGCGGATCTTCTTGATGTGCTCGGGTGTCGAGCCGCAGCAGCCGCCCACGAAACGCGCGCCGGCTTCGATCATCCGCCGCGCGTAGCTCGCCATGTATTCGGGTGACGCGAGGTAGATCTTGCGATCACCGACATCCTTAGGCAGTCCCGCGTTGGGCTGCGCCGAGATCGGCTTGTCGGTGGCCTTGACCATCTTCTCGACGGCTTCGAGCACACCGGCGGGGCCGACGGAGCAGTTCACGCCGATGACATCGGCGCCCCACTCCGTGAGCTGCTTGGTGAACGTTTCGGGATCGGTGCCGTAATAGGTGAGGCCGTCCGTACCGACCGTCATCTGACAGACGACCGGCAGGTCCGAGGCGGCGCGAATGGCTTTCAGTCCAGCATGAGTTTCCTCGAGATCGCTGAACGTCTCGAGGATGAATCCGTCGACGCCGCCCGACAGCAGGCCCTGAACTTGTCGCGCAAACAGCGCTTCGGCCTCCGCGCGCGACGTCGGGCCGAACGGCTCGATGCGAATCCCGAGCGGCCCGATCGCGCCGAGCACGCTCACCCGGCCCTCGCCTGCGGCGCGCGCCAACTCGGCGGCAGCCCGGTTGATCTTCTCGGTCTCATCGGCCAGGCCGTGGCTGCCCAGCTTCAACGGATTGGCGCCGAACGTGTTCGTCTCGAGAATCTCCGCGCCGGCGCGCACGTACTCGGCGTGCACTTCCTGCACCAGGCGCGGCTGCTTGAGGTTCAGCTCGTCGTAGCAAACGTTGAGAAAGAACCCCTTGCCGTACAGCATGGTCCCCATGGCCCCGTCAAAGACATGGACGCGGCCATCCTCGAGCAGCTGTCGAAAGGTCATAGGCACGGGAAAATAATAGCCTCGTTCGTGCGTACTCTTAAGTGTTCATGAGCCAAATCAGGGTCGAACAGCTTCTCGCCGAGCACACGCCGGCGCTGCGGAATTATCTCGGCGCGCGGTGCCGCGACGAGGATCTGACGGCGGAGCTGCTGCAGGAAGTCGCGGCGCGACTCGTGACGGCGGCGCCGAGGCTCTCGCTGAACGGGAACGCGCGCGGCTACCTGTTCCGGATCGCGGCGAATGTGTGGCACGATCATCTCCGCCGCGAGCTCGTGCGACGCCGCGCGACTGTCAGGCTCGAGGCCTCAGAGGCGACCGCCGACACAGCGGACGCGCCGTTGCTCGAAGAGGAGTTGCGCACCGCGGTCCGGGCGGCGGTGGCAGCGCTTCCCGCGCCCCAGCGCCAGGTGGTGGAGCTCCGCCAGCAATCCGGCATCACGTTCCAGGAAATCGCCAACCGCCTCGACCGCCCGCTTGGCACCGTGTTGACGCAGATGCGTGCCGCGCTGGCGCGAATCAGCGCGGCTTTGGAGAACCATCGATGAGTCATCCCAACGAAAACTCACTGCTGCTGTTCGCCTACGGAGAGCTGCCGAGCGACCGGGCAGCCGAGCTCGAATCACATGTCGCAGAATGTGAGACATGCCGGGCGGTGTTCGCGGAGCTCGACCGCGCGCGTGTCGCGCTCGACGGCGCGATGCCAGCGATCTCGCGCCGGCGAGTCGACTGGACCGCCATCGCGCTCGCCGCGGCGGCTGTGGTCGCCGTGGTCCTGATGATGGGTCCGCGTCCTGGTTCCGACACGACACCGCATTGGAAGGCGACGACGAGTTGGTCGTCCACGGCGGGATACGTGACCGGAGGCCGCGCGATGATGGATATCGATGCGCAACTCACGCAACTCGAACGGGGGTGGGCTTATGGTCGGCCGTAATGTCTGTGGTGCGCTAGCGCTCACCGTAGCGTTCGCATCGCGCGTGATGGCGCAGGATCCCAATGCGCAAGACATGCCCAACCCGCAGGCCATGCAGATGCAGGTGCAACACATCATGCAGCAGCGCCCGCGCGAAGCCGAAGCTGCCGCCCGTGCCTTCCTGCAGCTCGTCGCCCCCGAGCGCATCGCAGGACTCGATTCGCTGCGGCAGCAGGCGAGCGCGCCGAGCGGTCCGACATACATGATCGATGGGCGACCGGTTGCGGGCCCCTCGGCAGAGGATCAGCCTGGTAACGAGTACTGGATGGAGGTTGCGCAGCTCACTGTGCAGTTCGACATGGTGCAGAAGCTCGTTCAGCGTGACAGTGTTCGCGCACAGCTCGTCGCCAAGATGTTCGGGCTCGAAGCAAACGCGCGCGCGCTGCAGCGCGCCTATCGCCCTGCCACCGAGACGCAGCGCACGCTGCTCCGTAGCCAGATCGAGACGCTGATCAGCCATCACTTCGATCTCGAGAACCAGCTGCGGCAGCTGGAGATCAAGGACATTGAGCGCCGCCTCGCCGAGGTTCGCGCCGAGAGTCAGCGCCGAATCGATAAGCGGGCGGAGTTCATCAAGTTCGCGGTGGACGACATTATTCGGGATGCCATCCGACCGCGCTGACGCGCGGAATATCAATGATCACTGACCAGTGAATTGGGTCACGTTCATTGGTCATTGATCATTGTTGCTTGATCATTGATCTTTTGGGCCATGCCCAACATCGCCTACTACCACCCCGCTATCGTCCATTTTGCCATCGTGCTCGGCATCATGGGTGTGCTCTTCCGCTGGGCTTCTCTGACCGGCAGGGCGCCATTCGCGGGTCCTACGGCAGCGACACTGTTGATTCTGGCCGCCGTCGCCGCACTACTGGCCGTGCATTCAGGCACGCAGGCGCACGGGCCAGTCGAGCGCATCCCCGGAGTCCGACAAGCCGTCACGGAACACGAGGAAGCGGGCGAGTGGGCGCGCAACGTCTTCCTCGTGATTGCGCTGGTCGAAATCGTCGGACTCGCGGCGCGCCGCAGAAGCATCAACGTTGCGCGGGTCGCGCTGTGGGGATCGGCCGTCATCGGTATTGCCGGTGTGGCCGCGATCATCAGGGCCGGCGACCTCGGCGGCGATCTCGTCTACAACTATGCCGGCGGCATCGGTATCCGCTCCGGCGACACGACCGACGTGACTCACCTCTATCTCGCCGGCCTCTATCAGGCCGCAGTGCAGGCGCGCACGCAGAAGGACAGCGCGCGCGCGGCCGCGCTATTCAGCGACATGGCACGTCAATTCCCGAATGACACGAATGTGAGACTGTTGGTCGCTGAATCGGAGCTGCGCGACAAGCACAACCCGCGCGGTGCACTCACCGCGCTGGCCGGACTGTCGGCGGCCCCGGGCAACCGGTTCCTGGCATCGCGCGTGGCGTTCTTGAAGTCGGACGCGTACGTCGCCGTCGGCAAGCCCGATTCCGCGCGCGCGACGCTCGAGCAGCTCGCGGCTGCATACCCCGAGCTCCAGGACCGCATCAAAGGCCGTATCGCGCAGATCAAATGAGCGACATCCTGGCCGCCAGGTCGCAGATGGCGGTCTCGCTCGCGTTCCACATCATTTTCGCGGTGATCGGCATCGCGATGCCGGTCCTCATGGTCCTGGCAGAGCGCCGCTGGCTTCGCACTCGCGATCCCGTGTACCTCGATCTCGCCAAACGCTGGGCCCGCGGCACCGCGATTCTCTTCGCGGTCGGCGCCGTCTCCGGCACGGTGCTCTCGTTCGAGCTCGGCCTCCTGTGGCCGAAGTTCATGGCGCTCGCCGGCCCCATCATCGGCATGCCGTTCTCCCTCGAAGGTTTTGCCTTTTTCACGGAAGCGATCTTTCTCGGCGTCTATCTCTACGGGTGGGATAAGGTGTCTGCGCGCGCGCACGTGCTCGCCGGCGTGCTCGTGGCGGTGAGCGGCGCGGCGTCGGGCATCTTTGTCGTGATCGCGAATGCGTGGATGAACACACCCGTGGGATTCGCGCAGGCGAACGGCGTGCTCACCGACATCGATCCTCTCGCCGCAATGCTGACGCCGGCAGCGTTTCCGCAGACGCTGCATATGACGCTCGCGGCCTACGCGGCGACGGGCCTCGGCGTCGCGGGAATTCATGCGTTGCTCATGCTCAAACACGGCAGGGCGTTCAACCGGGCCGCACTGACGCTGGGACTTGTCGTCGGCGCACCGGCGGCGGTGCTGCAACCGATCTCTGGCGACATCGCGGCCCGATACGTCGCGCGCAAGCAGCCGGTCAAGCTCGCCGCGATGGAAGCGCTGTACGAAACGCGCAGCGGCGCGCCGATCACGATCGGTCCCGGGATCAGGATCCCGTATGCGCTGTCGCTGCTCGCCTTTCACGATCCACACGCGACGGTGCAGGGACTCGATGCCGCACCGCGCGACCAGTGGCCGAACGTGCCGCTGGTGCATCTGTCCTTCGATCTCATGGTCGTGCTCGGCAGCTATATGGCATTCGTTGGGCTGTGGGCGGGATGGCTCGCGCTACGAAGACGCGACGTCGCGACCCAGCGGCGCTTTCTGGGAGCGCTCGCGATCGCGGCGCCGTGTGGCTTTATCGCCATTGAAGCGGGCTGGATGGTGACGGAGCTCGGCCGTCAGCCCTGGGTCATCTTTGGCGTGCTGCGGACCGCCGATGCGGTGACGCCGATGCCGGGGTTGATCGTGCCGTTCACGGCGATCACACTCCTGTACTGTGGACTCGCGGCGATCGTCGGCGTCGTGCTGTACCGGCAGATCATCCGGAGCCCGGCGGCGTAGTGTTCACGCTTCCCAACGTCCTCGCCGCAATCTTGCTGATCGCGTTGACCGCGTACGTGCTGCTCGCTGGCGCCGATTTCGGCGGCGGCGTGTGGGATTTGCTCGCGTCGGGGCCACGCAAGAAACAACAACGCGACCTCGTTGCGCGCGCGATCAGCCCGGTCTGGGAGGCGAATCATGTCTGGCTGATTCTCGCGATCGTCCTCCTGTTTACCTGCTTTCCACAAGCCTTCGCGACGATCGCGATCGTGCTCCACATCCCGCTGACGCTCATGCTGATCGGGATCGTGCTGCGCGGGTCGGCGTTCATGTTTCAGAGCTACGGCGGTGGTGGAGGCCGCGTGTTTGCGACGGCCAGTCTGATCACGCCCGTGCTGCTGGGCGTCTGTGTGGGCGCTGTTGCGTCAGGGCGCCTGGGAGCCGGGAGCGGGGAGCCGTTCTATGCGAGTTACATCGCGTCCTGGCTCACTGCCTTCGACGTTGCCGTCGGCCTCTTCGCGCTCGTGTGCTTTGCATTTCTTGCCGCGGTGTACCTGACGGTGGAAGCGACAGCGCCCGAGCTCCAGGAAGACTTTCGGCGTCGTGCGATTATTTCGGAAGTCGCAGTCGTCGCGATCGCGGCGGCAGGGTTGGCGCTGTTTCCCGCGGCGCCGGAGGTGCATTTCGGGATCGTGGTTCTGACCGGCGGTGCGGCGATGGCGACATTCTGGAGCCTGTGGCGCCGCCAGTATCGTTTCGCTCGCATTGCCGCGGCGGCACAGGTGACGCTGATCGTCGCGGGCTGGGGTCTCGCTCAGTATCCCCACATCGTGCCGCCGTCGTTGACGATCGCGGAGGCGGCGGCCCCGCGGATCACGCTCGAGCTGGCGTTGATGGCCGTGCTCGCGGGCGCAGCCGTGCTGCTTCCATCGCTGTACTACCTGTTTCGGATCTTCAAGAGTTCAAGAAGTCCATCCGCTGTGCCACCCACCAGGCCGCCAACGCGCCCGCGATAAAGCCTAGTAGTCCACCCCAAACGCCGAGCAGCTTGCTGCCTGCGGCGCCGACGAGCGTGCCGACGATGAAGCTGATGAGGGCCTTGAGCAGTTGCATCAGTCCTCCAGCAGTTGGATTGCCGCGGCGGTCTCGATTCCCGAAATGACAACCGTCTTGCGGCGACTCGATGATCCCGCGGCAATCGTGATGGCGCTGCGGGGAATCTGCAGCCGCTCCGCGAGAAAGCGAATCAACTCAGCGTTCGCCGCGCCGTCCGCGGGCGGAGCCGCGATTCTGATCTTGAGCGCATCGCCATGGCGACCCGCCACGGCGCTGGCCGACGCGCGTGGCACGATGTGCAAGACGAGCCGCGCGGTCAGGAGAGGAGCGGAGCGAGAAGGAGCTGTCGCAAAATGGCGAGCAGAAACACCGCGACGATCGGCGTCAGATCCCAGCCCCCGACCGGCGGGATGATCCGGCGCAACGGCTCGACCAGCCAATCGGTGAGGATGTAGGCCGGCCGAATCCATTTCGAATAGCGGTGCATCCCAAACCACGCCGCAATAACGCGCACGATCAGGGCGGCGAACAGAATCTTGTAGACGAGGTCGATGACGAGCGCAAGGGTCTGGCGCGGACCAGCGGAGGCCGCCGCGTGCGCGATCAGGAACGTGGAGAGCAGCCATCCAGTCAACGACAGCAACACGATCCCCGCGACCGCCGTGAGCACGACGAGCCAGCCGCCTGCGTGCACTGGATTGCCGCCCATGCGCACGAGACGCCGCTCGACCGGCCGGATGATCGGGTCGGTCACTGCGCGCAGCGCGCGGCCGAGAGCGCTGAACGGTGAGACGCGTCGCGTGCGCACGAGCCAGGAGCCGAGGGCGATGAGCGCGGCGAGGGCGACGACACCGAAAACCGTGTAACGGAATACTTGCATGCGTTAGTTACGAACCGTAGGCAGCGGCGACAATGCGTTCCTGTTCGGCTTTGTGCGCGGCTGGGTAACCTTCCGCGGGACTCGAGCGCTCGGGCCGCGAGACGTCCAGCAACGTCACGCCCTGCGGCAGCACGTCGCGGATCTTGGGCATCACGAACTTGCGCGCGCCCATGTTTCGCGGCTCCTCCTGCACCCAGACCACTTCCTTGAGATTCGGGTAGCGGCGCGCGTATTCCCCGATTTCGGCGGCGGGGAAGGGATAGAGGAGCTCAACACGTCCGATCTTGACGTGCCCCGATTCCGCCCGCCGCGGCGACGCGATGACGTCATAGTAGACCTTGCCGCTGCACAAGACGAGCCGAGTGACTTTCTCGGGCCACGTGCGATCCCGATCCCAGAGGACGGCGCGGAATTTCCCCAGCACGAGATCATCCAGCTGTGACGCGGCTGCAGGCAACCGCAGCAGGCTCTTCGGCGTCATCACGACGAGCGGTCGGATCTCTGAATGCAGCGCCTGGCGTCGGAGCAGATGGAAGTACTGCGCGGGCGTCGTGCAGTTGGCGACACGGATGTTGCCCTCGGCGCCAAGGGCGAGGAAGCGCTCGAGCCGCGCGCTCGAATGCTCGGGGCCCTGGCCTTCGTAGCCGTGCGGCAGCAGCAGCGTGAGCCGCGAGGTCTCCCCCCATTTGGCGAGCCCGGCGATCAGGAATTGGTCGATCACCACCTCGGCGCCGTTCGCGAAGTCGCCGAATTGCGCCTCCCACAAAATCAGCGCGTTCTGCGCCTCGACGGCGTAGCCGTACTCGAAACCGAGACAGGCGTACTCGGACAGTGGACTATTGTAGAGCTCGAACGGCACCTGGACGCCGGCAAGCTTCTGGATCGGCGTGTAGCGCGCGCCGCTGTCGACGTCGTGCAGCACGAGATGCCGTTGACTGAACGTGCCGCGCTCGGTGTCCTGCCCGGTCAGACGAATCGGCGTGCCTTGGCTGAGCAGCGACGCAAACGCGAGCGATTCGGCGTGCGCCCATTCGATGCCATCCTTGGACGTGAGCGCGCGGCGCCGCTCGAGCTGCTTCTGCAGCTTGGGATGAATCGTGAAGCCCTCCGGTACCGCAAGCAGCGCGTTGTTGAGCCCAGTGAGCACGTCCGCGGTGACTGCCGTTGCCGGCTCGCTGGCCGGCTTCGGCGTGATGCGCTGTGTATCCTCCGCGCTTTGGGCGGCGCCAGATTTCACCGCCTGCTGAATCGTCGCCAGGCGCTGGTATGCCGCCTCGGCGTCCGCGTCGGCCTGCGCTGTTTCCACCACGCCTTCCTGTGCGAGCTGCGCCGCATACTTCTGGCGCACCGTCGGCGTCCGCTTGATGCGCTCGTACATGGTGGGCTGCGTGTACGCGGGCTCGTCGGCCTCGTTGTGGCCGTACCGACGGTATCCGACGAGATCGATGACGACGTCGCCGTGGAATTTGGCGCGATACATTGTCGCGAGCCGCACGGCCGCGAGGCACGCTTCGGGATCGTCGGCGTTTACGTGGATGATCGGCGCGTCAAAGCCCTTGGCGAGGTCGCTCGAGTAATCGGTCGAGCGTCCCTCCTTCGGCTCGGTGGTGAAGCCGATCTGGTTGTTCAGAATGACGTGAATCGTTCCGCCAGTCGTATAGCCCTTCAGCCGCGCGAGGTTGAACGTCTCGGCCACGACGCCCTGGCCCGCGAATGCCGCGTCGCCGTGCAGCAGCACCGGCAGCGCGACGTCCCAGTCGTGCTTCGGTTCGGGCGTCTGGCGGTCGGTCTGATTGGCGCGAGTGCGGCCTTCGACCACCGGATTGACCGCCTCGAGGTGGCTTGGATTGGGCGACAGCGTCACAGCGACTTCCTTGCCGGTAGACGTCTTGTACGTGCCCTCGGCGCCGTGATGATACTTCACGTCGCCGGTGCCGGCGGTCCCACCCTCGGTGTCGGGCGTCTCCTCGCGCTTCCCGCCCTCGAACTCGGCGAAGATCGTTTCATATGGCACGTTCACGACGTGGGCCAGCACGTTGAGCCGCCCGCGATGCGCCATTCCCATCACGGTCTTGCGCGTACCGTGCGCCGCCGCCAGCTCGATCGTGAAGTCGAGCATCGGCACGGTCATGTCGAGCCCTTCGATCGAGAACCGCTTTTGGCCGAGGTACGCCTTATGAAGGAAACGTTCGAACGTGTCCACTGCGGTGAGGCGCGCGAGCAGTTGCCGTTTCCCGTCCGCGGACAGCGGGCGGCGATGCTCGCCCGATTCGATCACCTGACGCAGCCAGACGCGTTCCTCGTGACTGCCGATGTGTTCGACTTCGTACGCGATCGTCCCGCAGTAGACCGCACGGAGCGCCGGCAACGCTTCGGCAAGCGTCTTGCCGGTGACGTAGATGCGCAGCACTTCGGATGGAATGCCAGCCATGATTTCCGGCGTGAGTCCCAGCCGGGCCGGATCGAGTGACGGATCGCCGGGCGGCTCGCTGCCGAGTGGGTCGAGATGCGCGGCAAGATGCCCGAAATTCCGGTGCGCTCGAACTAATGCGTAGGCAGCCGCAACATGCCTGAGGTCCTCGACATCTGGAGCCAGGAGCCTGGAGTCAGGAGTCGGGGATGTCTCGACAGGTTGAGGTGCCTGCGATGCCTGAGCAGCAGCCCTGACTCCCGGCTCCTGACTCCCGGCTCCTTTGCCTTGGAGGCTCTCCCCAACCAAGTCGTAGAACCGTTCCTCTCCCTGCAACAAGGAATCGAGGAGTCGGAGAAACATCCCCGACTCCGCGCCCTGGATGATCCGATGGTCGTACGTGCTGGTGATCGTGATGAGTTTTGCGCCGGCGATATCGCGGATCGTGCCAGTCGCGATGATCGAGCCCTGGCCCTTCATCAGACGCGGGACCGACGCAACGGTGCCGAGTGTGCCGGGGTTGGTGAGCTGGATAGTGCCGCCACTAAAGTCGTCAGGCATCAGACGGTTCGTGCGGGCCTTCTCGACCAGGGCTTCGTAGGCGGCATGGAACGCGCCGAAGTCCATCCCTTCAGCGTGCTTTATGACCGG